>Ga0209535_1000147_pt1 | contig 45223 bp, 29 predicted proteins | sample LinPmetageLP28_FD_184041 | JGI IMG/M metagenome (GOLD analysis project Ga0209535, IMG submission 184041) | Marine viral communities from the Pacific Ocean - LP-28 (SPAdes) (version 2) | ecosystem: Environmental > Aquatic > Marine > Oceanic | place: Pacific Ocean | collected 2009-08-22 | reverse complement strand
AAGGCAGAAAGAACAAACGTAGATACAAGGTTGATTCTGACTGGCAGGACTATTATGGATCAAGCGATGATCTCACAATCGATGTTAACAAAATTGGTAAAGATAAATTTACAAGAGAAATACTTTTCTACTGCAAGTCCAAGGCAGAACTGTCCTACGTGGAAGCACGTGAACAATTCTCACGCAAGGTCTTAGAAACTAATGATTACTACAATGGGCATATCCGTGTGAGGGTACACGGCAAGGGAATACTCAAGTCATAAAAAAACCTCCGACTATTGCTAACCGGAGGCTTTGGGTTTTGCAAAATCCAATGATCGATTACGCCGCTGTCTTCGCCGCGTTCTTGACTTCCTGAATTTCTTTTCTTCTTGCTTTGATCAATTTAGAAAGGTTCGCTAATGCTTTTCTGGCCCTAGTGGCAGATGCTTTAACTCCTTTGTCAACGAACTTACCATTCTCTTCTGAGTAAGTTTGTATCTCTGTCATGATCGATTCATGTGTTTCATTTGACATATGTTTTTCTCCTTCTATTGTCGTACGATTAACATTAATTAACGTCAGTGTAATTTAAGCACGTAAGAAGTGGTTTTGTCAACATAAAAATTAAACAATTATGTCAACATCATTGGCATAGTTGGTAAAACCATTTTCTTTTACAACTTTCAATACAGAATTTACTCTGCTTACCAATTCGTCCTTGTGTGATATGAGGAATATGTTCTTCTTCTGCGTCCTGCTCATGTCTTTGAGCACTGCCATCGAACTTTCAACTCCTGATATGTCCATGCCTGCGTCTACCAGTTCGTCGATGAACAGCAAGTTGATCTGTTGATAAAGGCTTTCCCACACGTCTCTGAATGCCCAACTTAGGCTTAGTATCAATCTGTTTCTTTCGCCTCTTGACAAGTTGTCGAAATCCAGTTCCCTGCCCAACTCCTCGATACGCACACTCAGGTCCGATTGGAAAGTCACGGTGTGTGGCAGTTTCACCTTGCCCAGGAAATATGCTAGGCGTTGATTCAGATATGTCAAGTTCTGTTCTATAATTCTTGTTCTTATGAACGAATCCTTTGCCGTCAACAGTTTGTATAAGAACTCTTGGTGTCTGTGTAGGTCTTCCATCTCGTTGGCTTTTTCATAATCTACTTCTTGTATTGCGGATTTCTGCATCTCCGCTATCTGTTCTGCATATGTGTCTTCTTTCCTCTCTGTCTGGTCCAACTGTCGTATGAGATCCTGTAACGATCCCTTGTGATTGTATGCCTCGTCCATGGTGTCATAGTACGTGTCTGGCACTTGTCCTAGGTCTCCCACCTCGTCGATGCCTTTTTGTATTTCTGCAAGATCGCCTTGTAATTTTGTTACGTATTCTGTTGATTCAGTAAGTTGTGTTTTTAGTTTTCCGACCAAGAGCTCGTGCTTGTCGTCGTGTAGTGATTGTTCACACGTGGGACATTTTTGTTGTTTAGTGTATTCTAGATCTGCTTCTGTTTTGGCCACAGTATTTTCGGCTTTAGTCAATGAATCCTCATGGTACGCTCTCTCTTTCTGCAGACTTCTTAATGCAGTCTGCATCTCGGCGTGTTTCTGTAATTTTTTGTGTTTGGCTATCTCTATTTCACTATCCACTTTTTCCAATTCCGCAATCGCCTCCCGGAAACCTTTTATATCGTCGTCCTTCTGTTTGCTCCATGCATTTGATCTTATTTTCAGACTCTCTATGGACTCTTGTATTTTTTCATTAGAAGCCACCCTGGCATCTATTTTTAATTTTTCTTCGGTCAACATCTGTTTTGTTGCTTTTTGTTTTTCACGCAATAGATCTGCTTTTTGTGACAACAGTGTTATGCCAAGCAACTGTTCGATTATCTCTCTTTGTTCTGCCTGTTTGGTCGACAAGAACGGTTGCGTGTAGGTATTCAGTGCAATTATGTTCTTGAACATGGAGTGGGTCATGCCCATTAGTTTGTTTATTTCTACCTGTGTTTCTCTGTTCTCGCCCTGTGCTTCGTTGCTCTCTGTTTTCTGCTCTATGTCGTTGGCATAGAATCTGAATATCTGTGGTTTACGTCCTCTCTCGATTGTGTATGTGATTCCGTTCTTGATGAACTTGACACCAACCAACATGCCTTTCTCATTGGTCTTGTTTACAAGATTGTCTCTTCTGATGTTTGTCAATGCCTCACCAAAAAACACGTAGGATAGTGCATTTATAATAGTGGTCTTACCAGTACCATTCCTGGCACCAGCATCATCACCTCCCAAATCCATGTTCTCACCGATCACTAACACAAGATTTTTGTTAGAGAAATCTATGGCCTGGGCCTGATTGCCCACACTCATGAAGTTCTTCACCGTGAGTTCTTTAATCGTTAGCAAGTTGTTTCCTCTTCCATTCGTTATATCCTTTCAACCACTCTTCCTGTGTTACGGGTTTTGCAAGTTGATCCAAAAGTGATTGTTTGGTTACAGGTTCCTCGAGGTCACCCTTCAAAACTTCTATCAATTTCTTTTTACTAATTCGTGACATCTAGATCGTTGTAAATTGCTGTTAACACGTTCTTGTCATAGACCTCTGAGTCCACGCCCTGTAACTGTTTGATAACGATTTGATCCACGCTGTCAAACTTCTGCACTTCAACTAGTGGTTGCTGTGCGTTGTCCACCTGTTCTGGAATCAGTTGTAGTTCCCTCAGTTGATACTTGTCTATGAATGTTTCTCTGACGAAGTTTGCTTCTTCATAACTGATTTTTATATCTAATGTGACTCTCACATACATTTTTGGTTTTAAGTATTTGTCTGGATCTTCTAGCAACTCCGAAACTTTTATTGTGATATACCTCGGCATATCGGGCCAGTTAATATATTTGGGTTCTTTACCGTAATCAATAATCATCATGCCCCTGTCATCATCCCATGCGTCTGCATAGTTGTGTGGGAAGGCGTTGCCCATGTAAGTCACATTTTTCATTATCTGTCTTTTGTGGAAGTGTCCTGAGAACACTTTCTCACAACCTGCGAAATGATCAGTCTGTATTCCGCCAACATCTGGCATTTCTACCATTGCGTTCATTTTGAAGTAAGGCAATTCAAAATGTCCAAACACGTACTTCTGTTTCATCTTTTCAATTTTTTTCCATTCGTCTCCCACAACCCACGGTATGATTGCAACATCGTCTTCCACCAACCATTCATTCACAATGTGTATGTTTGGAATGTTCCTGATGTATTCCATCGAATTGATCTCTCTCTTGTCTCTGTAGTACAGATCATGATTGCCCATGATCACATAAACTTTCTCAAACGCCGCACCCAATCTCTCCATGTTGGACACTGTGTAGTTCATCGTGGAAACGTTTGTTGCTGACCTATGATGGTGCCAGTCTCCTAGGAATATGCAGGTATCACATTCTTCTGCCTTGGCTTGTGCTATGAACCATTTTACGAACTCTTCACAGTCGTCGTTGTGTATGCGACTGTTGCCTTTAAGACCAAAGTGTATGTCCGTGAAACAGGCCACCTTTTTAAAGAATGCCATTAATTACCACCTCTTCTTCACGATTGGTTTGTGATTAGTCATGTCAACTTTCCTAGAGTTAACACTTTCAAAGTCTTCCGAATCGATCTTACCTTTTTTCTTTAGCACCTTGTTTAATTTTGCAATGCCGGTTTTATTGACCTGTCGCACCTCGCCGTGTATGGTTTCCATTCTTTTTTTGTATATCGGTGAACTGGCATCATTTTCATTTTGTCTTGTGAAACTGGGCATCATGTTGTTCTGTTCGAGCAGATCATCTCTGATCGCTTGATTTTTCTTTTCAATATTTAGAATCCTCGTGAACGAATTTGTTATTGCCGCTGTGTAGTATGCGAAAGGATTGTCTGATTTAGATTCATCAAACTGCAAGCCGATCTGGCTCAGTTGCATCAACGCCTGTGATTGCATCTCATCGTTGTACGTGTATCCTCTCCAGTTTGCTCTTGTTCCATATCTCTCGCAAAGTTTCATGTACATCATCGCCAGTTGGTTTGTCATCTTGCCATGGTCACATGAGAAGTGTCCGTTATCCATGCCACCTATCCAGTGTGATTTTCCCACACATACAAGTTTACCTTTCACATCAAATCTGTAGTGTTGGAACGGTGGGAAGTTAACTTTGCTGTGATGGTCTGCCACAGTCTTGGGATTCTTCTTCCTCTGGTCGTCCATGGGCACATGATCGAACATCATGACCCTGAACACAAGATCCGTCTTGTCTATCTTTCTCGGACTCACTGTGTAGTCCACTAATTTAATTTTTTTCAGTCCTGCTGTTTTGGCCTCTTCCCATGCTTCCTGTGTCAAACGTTTGGCCTTGGCCTTACGTGCCTGTGCTACCGCACTTGCATTGATTTTCTTCAGGTTGGGCACTATGAGATCAAACTGTGAGTCTTCGGGTGAAACATAAGAACAGTATGTGTTCTTGCTGGCATGTATCTGCAGTAGCAGATCTCTGTTGTTTAGGTACTTGACTCTCTTCATAAATTCCTTCTCTTTGTATCAATGTGAGTGACCACAAACAGGTCTGTTGAATCGTGTCGTATGGTGAATTAAGTGCGCCTAGATTAATGCCTATAAATATAGTTAAAGTATACGAAATTTTACAAAGGAAAGCAACCATTAAGATGGTATTTGGTGGAATAGGAAAAATAGTCAAGAACGTGGGATCGGGCATACTCAATAGGACCCTGGGTAGGCTCACGGGTGCCGGTATTTCCACGGACTCCAGGATCGTTAACGCTAGGGCAAAATGGTCAGGACGTAACGACAAGACTGACTGGCGTGTGAGATTGCAAGTTCCAGATGGACCATTGACACAGTTCTTTGATTTTGCTAACAATCCGATCATGCAACCTCTAGCACCATCACAGGGTATATTCTGGCCTTTGACACCCACAATGCAGATAGCACACCAGGCCACCTACAACGCTATGGATATGACACACAGTAATTTTCCACACCAGGCTTACCAGAACTCGCAAATTGATTCTTTAAACATTATTGGAGAATTTCCAGTACAGAACAGTCAAGATGCCAAGCATTGGGTTGCAACCGTGAACTTCCTAAGGACTGCAACCAAGATGTTCTTTGGTAGCGAAACTGGCCTAAACGGACTCAAAGGTAATCCCCCACCGATCCTGCATCTTTATGGATACGGGGACCACATGTTCAACAGGGTACCTGTGGTAGTAAATTCGTTCAACATAGAGTTGAGACAGGGCATAGATTACATCAGTACAAAACAATCTGACACCAATTCAGCGACTCCTAGCAACGTGACACAGTTAGTACAGACAGGTGAGTCACAGACCTGGGCACCAACATTATCAAATATATCAGTGTTGATAACACCAATCTACAGCAGAGATAAGGTCAAGGAGTTCTCAATGAAGAAATTCGTCAATGGAGAACTTAACGGCAAAGGCAATGAGGTAGGATTCATCTAATGGCCGAGTACTCAAACACATCACCGTATTTTGCAACAGGCGAAACAAGCAATTATCTAGACATATTAAATCCGAGAACTATAACAGCCGAGCAGGACGATCAGAGTTATACCATAGAGAGGACTTACGCCTATAGGCCCGACCTGTTGGCCTATGATCTTTATGGCTCGCCGAGACTGTGGTGGGTGTTTGCACAACGTAACCCAGACCAAATTGAAGATCCCATTTATGATTTTAAACCCGGAGTCACTGTGCAGTTACCAAAGAAAGAGAACCTGCTTAGAGATCTAGGGATTTAGACATGGCAAAAACCATAACAACATCAAGTGTTGATCTAAACGCTAAGGTATCTAAAACTGTCCATCCTCTTTACGGAGAGGCGAAGACTAAGGAAGACAAGAAATTTGTCCATGACGTTTCCACACCGAACGAATTGCACAAGTTTGCATCTTACAATTCATTGTTCACGCTGTCAGCCTTGAATCAGGCAGACATAGAGAACACCAAGACACTGCTCACCGGCAAACCACATGACATAATAATAAAGAGCGGGGGTATAGCGGACAGCAACTCCGCCAGCCACGCCGAATCATCTGCCAACAATTGGGAGAGACAACTAGATCCCAACAACGCATTCAACAAAACAGTGGACAACGCAAGAATGGGGGCAGTGCTTGGCAAGAGTTCGAGTACCTTCAAAAGGGATCGTGACCTTTACTTCAAAGAGGTTACGTTGAATGCCATACCAGGCCTCAACGAGAAGAGGAGGCTGACATCGGTCACACAGATAACCATGACCATCATAGAGCCGGCCGGCATAACCCTGTTCGAACGTATGAGGGCCGCGGCCGCCAACAACGGCTATCTGGACCACCTGGATGCACCTTACTTGTTGACGGTGGAGTTTGCGGGATTTGACGAGCTCGGTAACCATCCACCAGACATCAAAAAAGAAAGATTGAAAAGAGTGATTCCAGTCAAGATGACCAACATGGAGTTGGATGTCAACCAGGGAGGCACGGTGTACACCGCAACGGCAATACCCTACAACGAGTTCGCATACTTTGACCAGTACAACTACCCCAGGACATCGGGAACACTTTTCTCCAAGGATCAGAAATTGAGCACGGTGGTGCAGGACCTAGAGGACATACTGAATCGTCAGAACGAGGACGAAACAAAAACTTCTGGGGTCTCAATACCAGACAAGTATGAGATAAGCATAGACGAGTCATTCAACCCACAGGGGGTCACGATAAACAACGAATTCTTCAATGAGTCACCGATGACCAGTCAGTCAGTAGACCCAGGATTCAGGAAGGCGTTGACCGGTGATACAGCAGGTTCTAACTTCATGCAGATCAACACCACGACCAGCGTAATAAAGATACTGGAAGAAGCAATGAAATCAGACCCAAAATTCTCAGACATAAATTTCAAGAAATGGAAGAGTAAAGTTGCAGATACATTGTCCGCCGCCGATGACAAAGGTGGCGCACAAGCGGTGTACGAAGAGTCCAAGAACAAATCTAACATGTGGTTCGATTACTTCAGGATAAGGGCCAGTGTGGTCCCGACAGAACAGTATGATCTCAAACGACAGACCAACGTCAAGAAGATCAAGTTCGTGGTCTCACCGTATCGTGTACACGCATACTCTCTGTCGATACCGGGCGTCAGCACAGGACAGAATTTCAAGAATTTCGTGTACAAGACCTACGACTACATTTTCACTGGAGACAACGTGGACGTGTTGGACCTAGGTATCAACTACAAGGTGGCCTACTTCCAGAGCAGGCTCAAGGACGTGGAGTCCGACGCATCTAGAAAGAACAAGTACGCTCAGAGCTCAACAACAAAGCAAAGGGGAACGGATAATCCAGATGACACTGTACAAGATCAAAATATCACCTACAGGGGTGGGCCCGGCCTGTCCAAATCGAATGGCACAAACAAGACAGGTGGTGGATTCACCTTCGTGGATCAGTTCATAGATGAGCTCACACACCCACTGGCGGACATGGTGAACATCAGGATGGAGATATTGGGAGACCCGGCCTGGATGGGACAGTCACAGTTCATTCCCGCGGTGCCAGAGAAAGTGGCAGACGGGGTCAGCAAGGATGACACAATAGATTTTTGGAGGGGAAATTTGAACGCGGTTTGGGACGTGAAAAGGGGTTGCTACAATCCAGACCTGGCGGAACCTATCATAATGTTGAACTTCAAGATGCCCACCGACCTGGACAACATGAAAGGCATTTACGAGATGGGATCAACACAGCAGGGAATGTTTTCGGGACTGTACAGAGTAATACAAGTGGAACATAATTTCAATAGTGGCAGATACACCAATGTGTTGCATCTGACTCGTTTCAACAACCAAGGAGTCTACATATCAAACCCAGTGGATGAATATGTAACAACTGTGTCCACAACAGGCGATAGTTATGTTGGTACGAAGAAAGAAGCGGACGAATTTGCACAGTATCTGAAAGATGAGGGTGGTAGCCTATCAGAAGTAACTAACATAGGAAGAAAAATTAAAGATCTCTACACAGAGGCCAAGAACATATTCAACAAGGGAAGATTATAATGAGTTTACACAATTACCTTAAAGGTGGCGCATCAAATCCCAAAGCACCAGGCAAGGACCAGAGTTGGGCCGGTGCGAACGCAGGGCCCTACTTAGGTGTGGTCAAAGGCAACAAGGACCCCACAAGGATGGGCAGGTTGAGTGTTTTGATACCATCATTGGCACAGGCCTCTCCAAATGCGGGTACGGAATCACAATTGATCACATGTGAGTATCTCTCTCCTTTCTATGGAGCCAAGGGTGTGAAACACAACATTCCAGGATCAACAGAATACGAACACAGCCAGCACTCATACGGTTTTTGGGCGGTACCGCCTGATCTTGAAACGACTGTGTTGGTCATATTCGCTGAAGGTAAGATGAATCAGGCCTTCTGGATAGGGTGTGTGCAGGACCCCTACACCAATCACATGACACCAGGCATAGCGTCAAGCGAAAAGACATGGGACAAAACGGACGGAGGACCAGCAGGACAGTTGAGCTCAGGCGTGGACAAACAAGCAACTTATGGATCGACCAACGTACCAGCAGGAGAGCTCAACAGAGCGGCCACTGGTGCACTGCCAAAAAATGATTACGAAGCATATCCAAAACCCATACACCCACTTGCGGAAACTCTACTGAAGCAAGGCCTAAGTGCAGACGATGTTAGAGGCAACACCTCTAGTTCAGCAAGGCGTGAATCCCCGAGCCAGGTGTTTGGCATCAGCACACCGGGTCGTAAAGATACAGCATCGGTCAAACAACCAGTAGGTGCAAAGGATTCAGGAGCAACAGACCATGTATCAAGAAAAATCGGACACACATTTGTCATGGACGATGGTGCAGTAGACGGCACAAACCAACTTACGAGATTGAGGACAGCATCTGGACACCAGTTGCTGATGCATGACACAGCGGGTGTTGTGTACATAGCCAACGGTTCGGGTAACGCCTACATCGAGATGCAGAGCAACGGCAGGATCGATGTGTATTCGGGGGTTGGAGGAATCAACCTGAGGACCGAAGGTGACTTCAACCTGCACTCAGACTCCAACATCAACATGCACGCCAATGGACAGATCAGGATGAGTGCGGCCAAGGAGATGATACAGAGTGCTGATGCGATACTGAAAATTGGTGAGAAGGGCATTCTACAGAGTTCACCATCCGGAGGCATACAGAGTTACGCAAAGTCGGCCATATCATCATTCACACCGGGATCACAACTACACGGCGCTACTGGCGTATTCCATGTGCAAGGTAGCCAGGTGCATTTGAACGCACCGATGGGCAGACCAGGTTCAGGTGGAGGCGGAATAACCCAATGGGGGCCAACATGGCTGACTCAAGAGAAAGCCGGAATGCAACTGCGTGAAGAAGGTGACGTGGAATTAGCACAAAAAGGAATTAGCCCTCTGAAAGCATTCACCGGGAAGACCAAGACGACTGTTCACAGGTTCGTGACACACGAGCCCATGTTCAGGGCCAGTGTGATAGCCGGTGACTCGATCATCCCTGACACTCCTGCTGACAAGAAGAAGTGGCTAGAAAGGGCCAACACGCCAGGAACTCCAGAGTTCTTGAATATGAAAAACAGACTGAGCGATAACCCGCACATTCGTTTCGCCCAGTCCCAGGAAGACCAACTGGGATTTCTTAAAAAAGCGATGGGAACAAGCACAAATGCCGAGAAGGCCAAGAAGTTGTTGACTGAATATACATCGGGGTACGACAAACTCTACGGGATCGCTGAACAAGTAAATCTGCCGTTCGACATCAAGGACAGCATCTCCAACAAATTCAAAGGATTCAACGTCAACTCTGATGTGAAAGATCTAACCAACACACTCACTTCACAGGTGATAGATAAATTCTCAGGTAAGAGCACGGAATTGTTCAAGGACAACGTGTTCGTCAACAGTGCCGGTGAACTGTTCACTCTAGGAAGCAAGACCATGGAAGGCATAGGTGGAGGATTCGATCTGGCCAACAGCAGTCTGAATGCTGTCAAAGGACTCAAAGGAAATCTATCCGCAGGCAATATTCCGGCAACAATAGCCAACCTATCCAGCATCACACAAAACTACCAGAGTATCATTGGCGGAAATATAGTGGGCATAAATTCGATCCAGAGTCTGGCCACCAAGGCAGGCCTGTTCAACGCCAGTGCGGCACAGTTGGGCGGACAGTCGTTCCTGCAGAACGTGGGACAAAATCTTGGATTGAAGTTAGGATCGTTGGGTAGTTCAATAAAAAGTGTCTTCTCCGGTTTCAAATTCAGTGATAGTAGACTCAAGGAAGAGATCAAATTAGTTGGCAAGTCACCACTAGGCATCAACATATATTCGTTTAAATACAAACAGTCAGAAGGAACATACGAGGGCGTGATGGCACAGGAAGTTCCATGGGCAAGAGAGATGACAGACACAGGGTACTACATAGTAGATTACAGCAAGGTGGATGTGGAATTTAGGAGATTGAACTAATGGCATACGGGGATTCAGGCAACGGACTTTCAAACAAAACAGTGACATTTAAGGGTTTCAGTTCACGTGCGGACAAGAAGAACTTCAAACTGTATGACTTCGAGGTCGCCAAGCAGGACCTGATCAATAGGTTAAGTGTACGTAAGGGCGAGAGGGTTGAAAATCCGGAATTTGGAACCATCATATACGATGCTATATTCGAACCATTTACGGAAGCACTCAAAGACGCTATAGTTGACGATATTACTGCCAATCTTAACGCAGATCCACGTATCTCAACAGAGGAAATACTAGTCACAGAAGCGGACAAGGGCATAGCCATACAGGCCACTATAACCTATGTTCCACTGAACATCACGGAGAAACTGAGATTCAATTTTGACGAAAACTCACTAATGCGTCTATCTTAATATACGCACATTTCCTAACACATAAATACCGTTGTAATTACAATGGCCACAACAGATAGACAGAACAGATTATTAGTAGCGGAAGATTGGAGGAAGATCTACCAGTCCTTCCAACAGGCTGACTTCAAGAGTTACGACTTCGAGACCCTGAGAAGGACCATGGTGGCGTATCTCAAAGAGAACTATCCAGACGACTTCAACGATTTTGTTGAGAGTTCTGAGTATGTGGCACTAATAGATCTTATAGCATACATATCCCAGGCACTTTCATTTAGGGTTGACCTAAACGCAAGAGAGAATTTCCTAGAGACTGCCGAGAGAAGAAATAGTGTCTTGAGATTAGCAAGATTAATCAACTACAATGCCAAGAGGAACCAACCTGCAACAGGAATATTGAAGATAGATTCGATATCAACGACACAGGATGTGCAGGACAGCACAGGAACAAATTTAGCAAACTCAAACATCATCTGGAATGATTCGGCCAACTCCAACTACAGAGAGCAGTTCACTGCGATACTGAATGCGGCCAACCAGTCCGGACAACTGTTTGGTAACCCGAGAGAGTCAGGGAAAATAGGTGGAATAGACACAGAAGTGTACACATTAAGTTCCAACCAGTTGGATCTACCCATATTTAAATTCCAGAAGTCAGTGGGAGGCACGCCGAGATCATTTGAGATAGTGCCTAGCACAATAAATGACTCTGACAGCATATTCGAATCTACACCAATACCGGGAACAGGTCTCACATACACTTACAGATCAGATGGATCTGGAGACAGTTCAAACAACACAGGATTCTTTTTCTTATTCAAACAAGGAACAATGGAGAACCAAGAGTTCACAGTAGACACAGCAACAACAAATTATGTAAAAAATGTTCCAACAGCGAATATCAACAACACAGATGTGTGGCTATACAAGTTAGACCAGTTTGGACAACTATCAGAATCATGGACGAAAGTTCCATCGCTGTCTGGTAACAATGCAATATACAATTCATTGTCTAAAGCAGAGAGGAATACCTACAACGTGGTGACAAAGAACGCCGATGCGATTGACCTAGTGTTTGGTGATGGCAATTTCTCTAACATACCTCTAGGAAGTTTCAGGACCTACTACAGGGTCAGTGACAATGCCAAGTACGCCATACAACCGTCTGACATGCAAGGTATACAATTAACAGTACCTTACACAGACGCCAACGGAGCACAGCAGTCAGTGAGTATGAGTATAAGTTTGAAGGCCAGTGTGTACAATTCAGCGGCAACGGAATCGAATGATTCTATTAAGGAGAAAGCCGCACAGGTATATTATTCTCAGAACAGGATGATCACAGCAGAAGACTACCAAGTAGTACCACTGTCAGCGTCGCAGGAGATCGTCAAGGTGAGATCTGTGAACAGATCAGCATCTGGTATATCTAGGGCCAAGGAGATATTGGATCCAACAGGTGCGTACTCCAACGTTAACGTGTTTGCAGAAGATGGCATACTGTACAGGGAAGAATCCCTACAGCAGTTTACATTCACTTTCAACAATAGAAGTGATATACAGTCAACAATAGACACATCTGTTGAAGCGAAATTGAAAGAAGCATACGCCAGACAGTTCTACTATTTGAAGTACGGCACGAAAGATGCCAGCACACTGTCTGCAACATGGAACTCCACTACGACTGCTACCAATACCAATACGGGTTATTTCACTTCTGGGGGTGCTTTAGTCCTAGGAGATTCAGCAACTTCCAATATGAAGTTCGCAAAACCTGGTGCATTGGTTAAATTCACATCACCAGACACAAGGAAATTCTTAAACGGCATATTAGTATCATCAACGACAGACAACGCCGAAGATAGATTATGGGCCAAGATAGGCGCAGTGGTGCTTGATGGTGCTAATGCTGGTGTAGGAAACCTTGAGTCGGGAGTTGGTCCAGTAACACTCAACAACATAGTACCAGATGGTTCTATCATAAGTGCGATCATACCAAACTTGACTACAACATTCTCCGCAACACTTGAAGCAGACTTGTTGGACAGGATAGCGGCCTACGAGGAATTCGGATTGAGATATGACATAGATTCGGAGACATGGAAAGTGATAACGTCGACGAACCTAAGTACTAGCACAGTTTTCGATCTAGCCAGTGCGGGATCAACTGCAGGCAATAATGCAGACGCCAGTTGGTGGTTCAAGTTCACTAATGATAGCAACACCTACACGGTACAATACAGGAAACTGGATTACATATTTGAGTCAGAGTCGCAGAACAAGTTCCACTATGATGTGGAAGAGAAAATTTATGATTACACGTCGGGCAAGAGTGTCAAGGACACAATAAAAATACTTAAAACAAACAACATTGTATCGTCTGGCAACAGTGTTGGATATCCTATTACATGGCAAGTGGTCGATGTGATCACGGAAGCAGACGGTTTCCAGGACAACAGGAAAGTCAAAATTGGCTTTCATGATAATGATGATGACGGTGTTGTTGACAATCCAGAACTGTTTGACATATTCGTTGAACCCACACTATCGGAATCAACAAAATTTATCTTCCAGGAGAAGTACATTTCGTATGACAACATAGAGAGATACAGGCCATATGCGGCGACCAACTTTGTGGTCTCAAAGAACGAAACAGATATAAATCTCAACACTACAACATACACAGACGGACAATTATTTTATTTCTATGACTCGACAGAGGATGTGATCAAAAAGTATAGTTCTACAACAAACACTCTCACAACAACAACAGATTACAGAGCAAGAAAAGGCAGAAGTTCAATTGACTTCCAATATAAGCATCACGCAGGACAGGAAACTAGGATAGATCCTAGTGTTTCAAACATAGTTGATGTTTACCTATTAGAGAGAACATACGATAACTTGTACAGGATATGGTTACAAGACGGCGGAAGCCGACCCGCTGTGTCCACAGCAGATCAGTTGAGGATCAATTATTCAAGTGTACTGAATCCATTAAAATCTTTGTCAGATCAGATCATATATCATCCTGTGAAATACAAGATACTGTTCGGTTCAAACGCCGACGAACAACTACAAGCGACATTCAAAGTTGTCAAGAATTCCAAGACTAATGTGTCGGACGCAGTGATCAAAACCAGAGTCATCGCCGCAATTAACGAATTCTTTGCACTGGACAACTGGGATTTCGGAGACAGTTTTTACTTCACAGAATTAGCCGCTTACATTCACAATCAACTAGCACCAGATCTACTGACAGCAGTTATTGTGCCCAACCAATCAGGACAGGGATTTGGGTCCTTGTTCCAACTAGACTCGGCGGCAGACGAGATTTTCATCAGTGGGGCCACCGTTGATGATGTGTCAATCATAACAGCACTGGGAGCCAACCAATTGGCGGCCTCCGGAACTGTGGTCACATCAACATCAACTGCCACGAACACCTCAACATCAGGATCAGCAGTGTCAGGCTCTACTACAACAGGTTCCGGTTCAAGCACCGGCAGTAGTGGGTCAGGATACTAATGGCAGACAATATTACTAACGCATTGATAAACAACGAAGTTGTCAAGCAAGGAGACAACGAGTACAGGCGTACGGTACAACACCTACCAGCGTTCTACAGGACGGACGCCAACCAGAGATTCCTGTCAAGTACAATGGATCCTTTGGTGCAGAAAGGTTCACTGGAGAGGGTGGACGGTTACATAGGTAAACAGGATGCCTACACTAGATCAATCAATGACAGGTATATTGGTGCAATCAGCAGGGATAGATTCGCATATCAACTAGAGCCTACAGTAACATACACAGACAAGGATACCACTTCTGTAAATCCAGAAGATCAAGTTAAATTCACAGGAACATATGACGACTACATAAATCAGATCAAGTATCTAGGTGGCAAAGTCAACAACCATGATAGGCTTAACAAGGAAACTGTATACAGTTGGAATCCTGCCATTGATTACGACAAGTTGGTGAACTATAGGGAGTACTACTGGATACCGGAAGGGCCTGGATCGATAGAAATAGATTCAGTCGGTCCAAGTGCAGTAGTGGAATATTCTGTAGAGAATCTCGCACAAGGCGCCTACAATTTTACACAAAGAGAAAATGAAAACAATCCTATTCTGACCCTATACAGGGGAAACACATATAAGTTTAACGTGAATGCCAAAGGACATCCGTTCTGGATAATGACAGAGCCATACAAGAGCAAGATTTCGACAGACGGTTCTACGTCGACGATATTTGACACAGGAGTGATCAACAATGGTGCGGATGAAGGAACAGTAACATTCACAGTTCCAACAACAGGTGCACCTGATACATTATATTACCAATGCGGCAACCACGATGCCATGTACGGCATACTACAGATCAAAGACGTTACAAGCACCACGAACATAAACGTAGAGGATGATATCATAGGTGCCAAAAATTACAGTCTGAGGACACTGGATCTTTCCAATGGGATGAAGATTAAATTCACAAACTCCTTGGTACCAACTGCATACCAAAATAAAGAGTACTATGTGGAAGGTGTTGGCGATGCAATAACTCTTACTGATGTGGATGATTTGATTACGCCAGGCAGTTATGCAACAGAATCTACAATACTGTACGATCAAGCAGGGTATGATTCAAGACCTTATGCAAAGGCCTATTACACGCCAGAGGCAAAAGACTACATCACAATCAAGAGAGATTCACGAGACCAAAACGCTTGGTCTAGATACAATAGATGGTTCCACAAGTCTATCATAGAAGAGACAGCAAGAGTTAGTAGTTTCACTCCTACATTAAATGAAACTGATAGGGCCAAAAGACCAATAATAGAATTTGATTCTGGATTAGCACTTTACAATCACGGGACAGTGGCTAAAAGATCTGTAACGTTGTATGATACAGTTACAACAGATGCTTTTTCATCGGTGGTTAAACAAACAGGTTACATTGTTGACGGACTGGCACTAGCAAACGGAATGAGGGTAGTGTTTGCATCAGACACAGACCCTTTGGTAAAGAACAAGATATACGATGTGAACTTCGTAACAGCAGGAGATTCAACACAGGTCATTAACTTGACGGAGGCATCTGACGCCGTACCAAGCGATAACGATTCCATATTCATAGAGTTTGGAAAAACGAATCAGGGCAAGACTTTCCGTTATGATAGCACCACAGAAACTTTTGTGGAAGCACAGCAGAAGACGGGGATGAACCAACAGCCATTGTTCGGCATGTGGGACAATGACCACACATCATTTGATGATTCAACGACATATCCTAATTCAACCTTTACAGGTGCGAAAGTTTTTGCTTTCGCAACTTCAGACACGGCCACAACAGACACTGTGTTAGGTATTAAGGTCAAGTACAACACTATCAACAATGTGGGAGACATTGTTTTTGATTCTGATCACACGTCAGGAACATTCACTTATAAAAGTGGATCGAATACAATCACAAAGAATCTAGCCGAAGGACACCTGCACTACACGACTAATAGAGCAACACACAATTCAAGGAGTGCCTGGATAAAGAGAACAAATGAAAGCAAACAGCGTGTCACAAGGACTTTTATTGTTGAAGCAATAGAGAAACAGTTGTTCCCGATAGACTTCTATAAAGATTCAGCGGACCTCACGGATATGGAAGTGTCAGTGTCTGTGAACGGATCGAGGAAGACACTGACTACAGATTACACCCTGGAAACAGGAACAAAAAACAAATATATAAAATTTAACAAGGCACTAGAAGTCAACGACCAGATACGGATAGCGGCACACAGCAGTGCTGACAAGATAGTCGACAAGGGAATATATGAGATACCTGAGAACTTGTCAACCAACAGTCTCAACCAGCAGTTGGGCACGTTCACGTTTGGACAGATACTGAATCATGTGCGAGATATACTTGACAAGAATCAGGATGTCACGGGTTCGATACCAGGAGTATCAAACCTAAGGGACAAACCAGATGCAAGATTGAAGGGTGGTAGCATACACCAGCATGAGGCGCCATTACTCTCTGCCGTGTTCAACATCATAGACCAGCAAGCCAACTTCACCACAGCAACAGACTACGTGAGTCAGGAGTATGAGAAATGGTACAACGCATTCCTCACACACGTAACAGGAACAGCATATGAGGGAATAGCCGCTGACAGGGTCAACGAGATAATCTCCGCGATCACTTTAGGCAGGAACAGCACTTTCCCGTTCTACTATGAGGACATGGTGGGCTGGGGAGAGAATGCTTCAACGAGATCATACACAGTGATGGGATCCTCACAGACAGACTATGCACTAGATTCACAGCACAACATCACAACCCTAAGCAATAGGGCGGTATACGTTTACCTTAATGGTGTTCAATTATTGCTAGGAACGGATTACACATTCAGCACAACAGATGACAGTGTGAATATCAGCAAGACACTGGCAGAAGGTGACAAGATTGTGATCAAGGATTACACAGACACGACTGGAAGTTACATGCCACCATCACCGACCAAACTTGGAATGTATACTAAATTTACACCTGAGACATTTACAGACACAACCTATATCACAGACACAGCGGTCATTAGGAAACACGACGGTTCCATAATAAAGGCATATGGAGATGAGCGTGATGATTTAATTTTAGAACTTGAAAAAAGGATCTACAACAACATAAAAGTAGAACACGACCCAGCATTGCTAGACATACATGATGTGTCGCCGAGTGCTTTCACGTCAACGGAATACACACTGCAGGAAATAGATAGTGTGATGGGCTCAGATTTCTATCAGTGGGCGGGACGTAACAGTGTTCAATACATCAACAACACGGTGTTCACAGAGGGATCACCATTCACGTACAACTACGCAAGATCAAAAGGTAGACTGATAGGTGAGAACCTACCAGGGCACTGGAGAGGCATATACAAATATTTTTACGACACGGACGCTCCGCATGTGAGGCCATGGGAGATGTTGGGACACTCGGAGAAGCCAACCAACTGGGAAACACTTTATGGACCAGCACCATACACGTCAGCCAATGATGTACTTTGGGATGCCATTGCAACGGAGCCAGGCAGGTACGGCAAGCCAGAAATCAAAACCTACCTACCAGTTGATGCATCAGGAAACCTACTAGACCCATTAGCGGCAGGATTGATTGATAACTTTGACATACCAGGAAGGCAGAACGCTTGGAAGTTTGGTGATCAAGCACCAGCGGAAACGTCATGGAGGAGATCTAGTTCTTACCCATTCACAGTGATGAAGACTCTGGCACTTACTAAACCGGCTAAATTCTTTTCAAACTTTTTTGATCCTTCGCGATTGACCACGAATACAGCAGGAAATCAAATAGATAAAGATACAGGCATTAGGATTTCATTAGCAACAGCCAAATACCATTTAGAGACAGAGACGGACCTAGCAACAGGTGTTATATCAAGATACCAAACAGCAGGCTACCAACCGCTCGTAGTCAACTATCTGATTTCACAGAACCTAGACAGCAAAATTTTCTACTACGACAAGATGAAGAACCTTACTGTGCAGTTAGCATACAAGTTGGGAGGATTTACTGATAAGGACAACATAAAAATTCTAACAGACAGTGTGTCTCCGGGATCAACAGCAGGATCAAAATTTATACCGGATGAGAACTACAAGATATTATTCAGGACATCTAATCCTGTGGAGAGTTTTCAGTACTCGGGTGTACTGATAGAGAAGAACACAGACATCAGTCAGGATGGATCAACAGTGTTGGGTGGATACAAGGTGTTAGGTTACAGTACTGTGAAACCGTACTTCAACTTCAACTATCCTACTAAAACAACAACAGCAAAGGCAATATCTGTAGAAGGATCAACTGTGATCGAACAGTATGCTACATATCAAGAAACGACACAGATTATACCTTATGGACACGTCTTTGATACTATACAGGATGTGGCTGATTTCTTGTTTGGATACGGTCACTGGCTGGAAGATCAGGGTTTCCGATTTAACAAGTTCTCAAATGAATTGAAAGAAACACTGAACTGGTCAAACGCAGTTAGGGAATTCCTATTCTGGACTACACAACAATGGACTCCCGGATCAGCAATCACTGTGTCACCAGCCGCGGATGGCCTTGAGTTGGATACAAACAACAGCATTGTTGGCAAATTAAGAAACCTAGCAGGTGACTACTCGTTGTTAGATTCCGGAGGAAGGAAGATAGATATCAACGAGATATCGACCAAACGTATGGGCAAAACATTTGAGTTAGGGATCAAGTCCGACACAGTAGGTCTTTATAACATCGCACTGAACACAGTACAGAAGGAACATGTATTGCTGTTCGACAACAGCACAGTATTCGCAGACATAATATATGATCCGTATACAGGATTCAGACAACAGAGATTGAAATTAGTTGGTTGGAAGACCGCGGGATGGAACGGAGACTACTACGCACCAGGGTTCGTGTTCGATGCCGCACAGGTTACTTACTGGTCTGCCAACACAGACTACAGGATAGGCGACAGTATAGAGTATCAAGGCAAGTTCTATGTTGCAAAAATAAATCATAACTCGGGCACAACTTTCGAAACAACTAGGTGGACACTCAAAGACAAAAAACCAGCACCACAATTGATACCTAACTTTGATTACAAAATTTCACAGTTCAATGATTTTTATGAATTAGAGACAAACAACTTTGATGAATCTCAACAAACGCTGGCGCAAAGGTTGACAGGATATCAGTCAAGAGACTATCTAGAGAATCTATTCGTCAATGATGTTTCACAATACAAGTTCTACCAAGGATATATCAGAGAGAAAGGCACACAGAACGCCATAGACAAGATCCTTAAGGCCAAGTATGAGGGTGAAGACATCAGTCTTGACCTTTACCCGGAATGGATGATACGTACAGGTAACTTTGGTAATACAGATTCCATAGAAAATATACAGATTGTTCTTAAGGATGAAAAGATAATAGCAAACCCACAGAGTATAGAACTGTTAGACACATCAAATGAAACTGTTGAATATTCAAGATCAGATGCCATAGTCAAAGACGATTTCCACTACAAACCGGTCGAGTATACAGCATCTACGACATTCAAGAGATTAGACTACAGCAAAGAAGGGGTCAGCAGGGACACAGCACAGGTGTTCAAGACGGCAGGATACCCACAACTACAACAAGTGCAACACACGGCATTAAACATAGAGGACATACTGAATCTCGATATGAATGCAATAACAGCCAACGATTTAGTTTGGGTCGCCAACAAAAGCAATCTAGACTGGGACGTTTTCAGGATCTCGAATGCTGGTATAAAGATAGCAAACTTAAACTTGATAAATGATGCATCACAGTTAGAGATCATTTTTACAGATTCACACAACCTGTCAGCCGCAACGACCACAGCAGAGGCCGACTACTTTGGAATATCAAACAGTGAGGAGCAAACACTGAATGGGGCGTATCAGGTATCATCAACCCCAGACCACAAGACAGTGGTTATAGACTACACAGGCAACGTTGGATTTATACCAGCACTGGAAGATGGATCAACGGCCGACAGTTACGGAAACATACACAAATTTATATCTGTAAGATTAGCATCAATGAACAATGTAAATGATTTATTGAATTACAATGATTACACGGACAAAAACGAAACAATAGAACAACCAGGTGACAAAGTGTTTGCAGATGCCGATACATCAGGATTGTGGCGTGTGTATGAGAAACAGGATCCGTACACCACTGGATTAGTACTATCTCCAGATGCCAACACAGCGGAACAGGAGTTTGGACACAGGATAGTGGCAAGAAATGACGGGAGGACAGTGGTAGTATCAGCACCAGGCAAGACTCAGGGAGAGGTACACTTCCTATATAGATCCTCGTCTACAGCGGGCACTCTTTTACAATCACAGTCTGTGGGAACCATGACCGACAATGATGATAATACTAGCAGATTAGGTGAGTCACTGTCAATGAGTACAGATGAAAACTTCGTGGTTGCAGGAGCACCATACACAAATGCAGTGGGTGCCGACGGAAGTACTAGATTTATCGATTCAGGACTGATTAAAATTTACATATGGGATCCAAGCACGTTCAAGTATGGTATACTGGACACAGTGAAGGCTCCTACAGATGGATCCACATTGAATGCGAACGCTAATTTTGGATGGGCACATAAAATATCCGAGCCAGGAATATCCTCAAATAGGTCAACAGCAGACAAACATCTGTTTGTGTCAGCACCGGGACACGATAATGATCAAGGCAGGGTCTACATGTACACTTGGGGTGTGGGTACAGACGGTTCTACATATGACACATGGACGCAAGATTACACCATAGAGGCGCCGGCAGGTGGTTCAGGACAGAGATTTGGGCATAGGATACAAGCCAATGACAACGGTGACATACTGGCTGTGAGTTCACTGGCACCTGGCAACGCAGGCAAGGTAGAGATATTCATCAAGACATCGCAAAGCAATGATGGAAGCACACAAAATTCCTTTGCACTGGCACAGACCATAACAGGTGTCGCCAATGACGGGTCATCACTAAACACTGCCTTTGGTGAATCAATAGCAATGAGCAAGGATGGCACTACTTTGATAATTGGTGCACCGGGTGTGGATGGTGTAGAAAATGCAGATGCAGGAGCCATATATTACTACAAATGGAATGCTGATGATTCAACAAACACTTACACACTGCAACAGACCATAAGTGCACCTAGTTCGAGCATCAACATGAAGTTTGGCACGAGTCTAGGCCTCAATGACAATGGAACGAGACTTGTGATAGGAGCGGAAAACTTTGCCAGTTCAAGGGAGATGAAATTTGATTCTGGGGAAACAACATTTGACCTACAGGACACCATTATAGTAGATCCGAACACTCAATCGGGAGGCGCATTTACGGCAACAATGTACAACACCAAGTTTATAATAGATGACAGATTGACATCAGAAAATATGTCAGAACAGGATGACTTTGGCCGTGGCGTTTACATGATTGACAATTCGGTATTCGTAGGTGCACCAAATGATGATGGGAACACAGGAGCAGACGGAAGTACCAAGGTAGTGAACGACGGAACGGTTGTCTGTTACGATCTCACAGTGAAAAGCGAGTACGCTTGGAAGAACTTGGTGACAGAAACGGCACTAATGGACACAGATAAACTAGGCAAGGTGTTCGAGTTTAATAATAAAACAAAACAATTACAGGACTACTATGATCTGTATGATCCTATTAAGGGCAGGATACTAGGAGTGGCAGATAGAGAGATTAACATAAAGACAGCCTGGGATCCAGCAACCTACAATGTAGGTGATAATGCTAATACAAAAACATCTTGGGACGAGAAGCACATAGGTGAGGTATGGTGGGATCTTTCAACAGTGAAATGGCTATGGTACGAACAGGACACACAGGAATACAAACACAATCACTGGGGACAGACCTTCCCGGGTTCAAGTATAGATGTGTATGAATGGGTAGAATCAAGTTTACTGCCAAGCGAATGGAACAATAAGCAGGAAGATATTGGACGTACAGTTTCAGGCACAGCATTATACGGTGACGACTCACAGTACACGGTGACACAGAAGTACGATTCGAGATTAGACAAGTTTGTCAACTTTTATTACTATTGGGTCAAAGGTAAAACAACGTTGCCTATAAACAGTTTGGTAACAAGAAAGAACACAGTGGCCTATGTAGCGAATCTTATACAGAATCCTAGTGCATTTGACTTCAAGTATTACTCAATCACAGACACAAACAAATTTTTACTTAACAACGTAAAAAATTTAGTCAACAACGATATAGTGTTGAACATAGACACAAGGACTAACACTTTTGAAGGTGACTCCCACAGCGTGTGGAAGTTGGTTAGGGAAGGTGATTCAGAATACAGACCCGGACACCAGATAGAGACACGTTGGTGGGATTCTTTAATAGGGAAAAATTCTGCAGGAGACATTGTGCCAGATATAGATCTTCCATTGAACGAACGATATGGTAACAACATAAGACCAAGGCAGAGTTGGTATGTGGACAGGTACAACGCACTTAAAGAGATATTAGACTACGCCAACACGGTGTTAAAGAAAAACCAATTGGTAGGACAGATCAGCCTATCGAACCTAGACTCAAAGGATCCAGAGCCCACAGCACAGAGCCTTGAATGGGACTCTTCTGTGGACACATATGCGGAATTGACCTATGTGAACACAGCAGACATATCAGGTACAACAAACTACCTGGTCAAGGCTGATGAAACAGCCAGCAACTATTGGGCAATATACACCTGGGATGGCACTACTTGGTCAAGAACTAAATTACAGACCTATAACACCTCTGCATACTGGAGTTACACAGACTGGTACAAGACAGACGGAGACATGGTACACAACGAGAACACCAAGATTGACAAACAGGTTACATACCAATATGAATTAGACACTTTGGATATTGCCATAGGTAAACACGTTAAAGTGAGATCAGCGGACACAGGTGGATGGAAACTGTTTATGAAAACTGCTACAGGATGGGAAAACGTTGGAACAGAGAACGGAACAATAAGATTAAGCACAAAACTTTATGATTACTCACAGGAAGCCACAGGTTTTGCCGGTGAGGACACGTTCGATGACAACTTCTTTGATCAAGAGCCAAGTATCGAGACAAGGAAAGTGTTGACAGCATTGCGAGATGAATTGTTCATAAATGACCTAGCAGGAGAATACAACACATTATTTTTCACAGGACTGAGAAAGGTACTTTCAGAACAGACATACGTGGACTGGATGTTCAAAACATCATTCATAAATGCCAAAAACAGCGTTAGACAACTGGACCAGAGGAAAACCTACACAACAGGTACAGACAGTTGGATAGAAAGTTATATCAATGAGGTCAAACCCTTCCACACAAAACTGCGGGAATACAGACTAGGGTATGACAAGACGGAAACACAGGACGGAATATTCTCAGATTTTGACAATCCAACTTTCTATGATACCGCGACAGGCAAGATCAGAAGTCTCAATGTGGAATTAGACACGGCAAAATTGACAGAGTACCCACACCAGATGTGGTACGACTACCATAAGAAGTATGTGGAGTCAATCATAGTGACAACAGGTGGATCAGGATATGAAGTTGCTCCTACTGTGACAGTATTGGGCGGAACTACAGGCTCAACGGGTCCATTCCAGATACAAGCAACTAGTTCATCAGGAACCACAAGTGGACAGTTTGGATACTATTACCCGTTGTTTACAAGTGAGAAACAGGCAGAAATATACGACACACAGAATTCAGGAGCAGGAACAACCAAGGCATACACTTTTGATGGGCTGACAGGCACATTCTATGGTCCAACAACATCAGTAAGAGAGTCAGAGAGTACCAAAGGAAGCGAATTCAAGATGTACATAACGCCAACTACAACATCGGCCACAGCCACGGCAATCATACAGAACGGTGCAGTAACGAAAATAACAGTGACAGGTATAGGTGCAAACTACACGGCAACACCAACAGTGATTTTATCAGGTGGTAAGAAGGACGGATCAACGCCAACGGATACTGCCAAGGCATACGCAAATTTAAAAAACGACCTTGTTAGAGATTTTGACACAACGATTAAATTTGATAGGGTGTCTAGCACATCTCGTGTTGTGGACTGGAAAGCATCAACGGCATATGCTTACAATGACTTGTTGAGATACAACAATCAACTGTACAAAGTCACAAACGCATTCACGTCAAGCACAGATTTCGATGACAACATAGGTAAAGTTTACAAGGTTTACGGCAACGAGACAGGATTAACAGCGGCAGACAGGACCAAAGGTTTCTACACACCAGGTTCGGGAATGCCGGGCAACGAACTTGACCAAGTGATGACAGGTGTGGACTACGGTGGAACGATGGTCACAGGATTATTATTCAATCAAGAAGCAGGTTGGGATAAAGCAGGTTGGTATGACTTCCCTTGGGACAACTATGGAGCATCTAGAGTCAAGGCATTCAGGGCCGATGGATCAACAGCGGCATACACGTTTGACACTGCACCAGCATCGACTGAAGTTTACCAGGTTTACCTGACACAGGATGACAGCACACGTAAAAAACTATCAGATGTGATCAGGGGAGATGGATCCACAGTAACTTTCACTATAAGTGAAACACCAGAATCCAACGCATTGGTAGAGTTCATTCCTTTCGATGACGACGGTGTGCTTACACCAACAGATGATAGGACGTTAGATTCTTTAGTAAAAGGTGGCCTGTTCACCTCAGCACTGGGTCACGCACCGAGCGACATTGTGTTAGAGGGTGACGATTTCGTCTCACCAGACACCAGTTACGCACCAGAAGAGGTTGTGCCTGGACAGATGTTCGACACATTAGACATCAAGGTTTACACTTCTCCAGAGTCAGGTGTTCCGTTCATCAGCGAAATGAATCACAGGGGTAATGGAAGCACAACAACATACAGCATAGGTGACTATCCTGGAACATTAGGATCTGTTACAGTATCCGTTGATGGGGTTGTACAGAAATTGACAACGAACTATTCGATCAGTGTTGCGAACAAAACAATAACATTCACATCAGCACCTGCAAACAACAGTACAATATCGACTAAGGTATTTGCAATATCAGGTGAGAACTACAGGGTGTTGAATACATTCACTGGCAACGGAAGCACTACAGTGTACACGACATCCACTAGAGGTGAGTTTCATTTGGATTCAACAGTTGATTCAGGAATCTACATCACAATAGACGGTGTGCCTACAACTAATTTTACAACAACAACTACTAATAATACAATAACAGTGACGTTTAACAGTGCACCTGCAAACAACACCTACATACAGATAGCAGGTTTCCAAACATCAAGTACAACAACACGGAGTTATGCGAGTGTGAGAAATCAAGAACTGACTTATGCAACTGGAACAAATAGATACACCCTAACATATCCTGCGGGATCAGTTGGACCATTCTCAGGATTGACACTTGTCGAAGTGAACGGCAGAATGCTACGTGGTCCAGACAACACATACTACGTTGGTGACGGAAGTACATACACTTATGGTGTGGTATCAGGATTATCAGATGATTCAACAGTAGACCCAGCGAAAACGATAACATCTGCCGCACAGGTAGAAGTGTATGTGAACGGAACCAAGAAAGATCTTAACACACACTACACTGTGGATGTTGGAAACAACAACATTGAATTTGTTACAGCATCCGTTCCCACAAGCACTGATGTTATTTGTATTTCTACTCTGGTAGATCATCAGTACTTCAACGCAGGCAACGACATAGTGTTAGTACCAAGTGCGATCACTTCACCTTATTCGTTATCAAACAGTGACAAGATTTCAGTCACAACATTCAACAACGCACTTGGAATGAAACAGCGGAGAGAAGTCTTAGAAGGCAGACCAGGTGGTGTGTTCAAATTGAGATTTGATACGTTACACGCAGGATACACTTTCGTCTGGTTGAACGGAGAGCAGTTGATACAAGGTACTGATTATGTGACAAGTGGCAACACGATAACAGTTTCAGGAAAGACGATAACTTCTTCAGACAGACTAGATGTGATGTACTTCGCACTCGAAACGGCAACAGGTGCTACGGGATTCAGGATTTTCAAAGACATGATGAACAGGACGTTCTACAAACGTATTTCAAAAAATGCGGCTACAAAATTAACAATAGATATGACAGAAGGCACACAGACTATAACAGTGGCAGATGCGAGCGTGTTGCCAACACCGGACGCGGCAAGCAATACTCCAGGGGTCATATTCATAGACAAAGAGAGAATAGAATACTTTACAAAATCAAGTAACACGTTGGGACAACTAAGACGTGGAACACTTGGTACAGGAATTAAGGGGCATGGATCAGGCACGGAAGTGGTAGATGCGTCTGGTACTCAAACCATCCCTTACGCGGACACTGTGTACACCAACACCTTCACAGGTGACGGTAGCACGGCTACATTCGCACTATCACAAACCCCAGCCTCCGCTAGTGAGTTAGACATATTCATTGGTGGCCAACGATTGTTGCTCACTAGCGAGGATGGATCAACTATCAACTATTCTGTGGACGGAAGCACGACAGCAGTGACTTTGAGCACTGTTCCAGCATCAGGAACACAGGTTAAAATCTTACACAAGAAAGGACAGGTTTGGTACACTGCTAAGGACGGAAACCCAGCAGATGGTAAAGGATTACAGGCTTCTACAAGCCAACAGGCTAAATTCATTGCTAACGAGCCTACAAACGCACCTGAATAAATACACTAGATGACACAGAACAACAAACCAACAGAATCAAAAGAAGAGAACAAAAAGCCACAGGATAACACGGGTGTTATGATGACTGGGCATATAAAGATTTCAGACCCAGAGACAGGTGAGGTTATCGTAGACAAAAGAAACGCGATACACTATGAAAACATGTCTCAGGCACTGGCCAATTCACTGGCAAACAAGTCAACAGGTTTCGTACACGAAATTGCACTGGGCAATGGTGGTACAAGCGTTGACCCAACAGGCATAATCACGTACCTCACTCCAAACTCAACAGGCACAAACGCCTCACTGTACAATCAAACATATTACAAAGTGATTGATGACAACTCCGCAACCAACAAAGATACCACGAGGAACAAGATGGAAGTCAGACACACAACAGGTAACAAGTACACTGACATCGTTGTCACTTGCACACTGGATTACGGTGAGCCTACAGGACAGGCGGCATTTGATAACACAACAGATTTCAACGGTGATTATGTATTCGACGAATTAGGATTAAAATCATGGGAAGGAACAGAGAATGGAGCAACCAATAAACTGTTGACACACGTCATATTCCACCCGGTACAGAAGTCATTGAACAGACTTATACAGATAGATTACACATTAAGGATACAGAGTTTAACAACATTCACTGAAACCAGTTCAACTGCACTGTCAACTTCAAACACAGTGAGTGGGACTACTTCAGGTGGTAACACAGGATACTAATGGCATATACGGTAAACAAGAGCAATAATTCTAGTTCACCTAACCAGTACACGGTACAGGATGGTGTAGTCAACACACAGACCGATCTAAGTTTAATTGGCAAAGGCTATGCAGGGTATGGTGAATCCATAGCAGAGAATTTCTTACACATACTTGAAAACTTTTCAAACACATCCGCACCTCTAAAACCCATAGAGGGACAATTATGGTGGGACAGCACAAGTCAAAAATTACAAGTGTACAACGGAACTGCATTCCAAACAGCAGGTGGTAGTGCACCTTATCAATCTTCTGCTCCATCAAACTTGGCTTCTGGAGACATATGGATAGATTCAGATACAGGACAGATGTACTTCTACAACGGTACACAAAGCATATTGGTAGGTCCACCTAGTTCCACAGGTACCACGAACGGATTTACCTTCGACACGATACTTGACTCAGGAGACAACAGTCAGAACATCACAAAATTGTTTAACGATGGAAATCTTATAGCAATCATATCAGAGGATACATTCACACCCAAGACTACATTGACCGGATTCGCAACTGTCAAGAAAGGTATTACACTGACAACTGCAATAGCAGACATAAAATTCCAAGGCACGGCCTCAGATGCAGATGCACTGGGCGGAGTAGCGGCGGCAAACTATCTGAGATCCAATGCCAATGACACGACATCAGGACACATCAGTATTGCTAACGATGCCGGACTTGTTGTTGGGGTAGACAGTGATCTAGCCATAACGGTTGATGCTTCAGGTGGTATAATATCAAACACAACGAACAACACAGACATAACTTTCAAAGTAAACGATGGTGGATCGACGTCCACAGTTATGACCATAGATGGTTCAGAATCGAGGGTTGGTATAGGGACGACCACACCAAGTACGAAACTACAGGTTTCGGGTACAGCAACAGCAACAGCATTCGCAGGACCACTGACAGGCGCAGTGACAGGAAACGTCACAGGTAATCTAACAAGTTCAGGTGCCAACACAATGGGCACATTGGTGATGGGTGGTACACTAACTTCGAAGGCAATAGCACCAGACACAAATACAACATACGACATAGGAACAGAGCTAAAGAAATACAACACTGTATACGCAAAAGCAACATCGGCGCAGTACGCTGACTTGGCTGAGATATACGAGTCCGACTCGGAGTACGAAGTGGGCACAGTTGTCATATTTGGTGGTGATAAAGAGATCACAGTTTCAAGCATGGGTGCAGATCCAAGAGTGGCAGGTGTCATCTCTGAAAATCCAGCATACCTAATGAATTCAGACGCAACAGGACAAGCGGTAGCATTACAAGGTAAGGTACCATGCAAAGTGATGGGGCAGATAAGCAAGGGAGATATGCTGGTAACACACTCACAACACCCGGGTGTGGCTAGAAAAGGAAATGATCCAAAGATGGGCACAGTGATAGGAAAAGCATTAGAGGAGTACAATTCAACCGAAATAGGCACGATTAATATTGTGGCTGGAAGACTATAAATATAAACAAATGGCGTACACAATCAACAAAACAGACGGAACAATAGTAACAACGATCACGGACGGAACGGTAGACAACACCACTACGTTGCAGTTGTTTGGTAAATCATATTCAGGATTTGGTGAAGGCCTAAACGAGAACCTAGTCAAGTTGTTAGAGAACGCGGCATCAACTGCGGCACCAACGGCACCTTTAAAGGGTGAACTATGGTTTGACACTACAACGAACCAGATCAAAGTTTACGACGGAACGAGCTTCAAACCCACGGGCGGATCAAAATCAAGTGCTACCCAACCCACATCACCATCAGCAGGTGACCTATGGCACGATACAGCAAATGATCAAGTATACGTTTACACGGGATCAGCATGGTTATTAGTAGGACCAGTATACACTTCAGGACAGACATTGTCAGGTTGGAAAATCGAAACACTTGAAAGTTCGGGAGGAAACAAGGTTGTTTCATCAATGTATGCAGGAGCAACAAGAGTTGCAATACTTTCAAAAGAAACATTTACTCCAAGTGTTACACAAACAGGATTTGCATCAATCAAAGCAGGTATAACACTTAACTCAACACTAGGTGCGGCATTTGAAGGTTCAAGTTCACAAGCATCAGCAATAGATGTGTCAGGAACAACAAACACATCGGCAACAGTTATTGCAGGCGGAAACTTCCTAAGGGCAGATGCGGCGGACACCACAACAGGTGCTATAACGGTGGACAATGACACAGGTGTCATAATAGGAGACAACCAAGAATTAAGCATAAGCGTTTCAAGTAATGACGTAACGATAGCACAAAGACAAGAAGACAAAGATTTAAAATTTACTGTCAACACTGGTGGTACTACAAAGACCATAATGACCATGGATGGTTCAACAGGAAACATAACAATAGACGGTAATTTGAATATCACAGGTGAATACAACAGCTCAGTATCAAATATCTCAACATATGATGATGCATTCATTAAAGTAAACACAGGCAACTCAGAAGCAGATGCTGGACTCATAGTTGAAACATCTGACACAGACGACGCTAGAATGTTCTATGATGTATCAGAGAACCACTGGTCAGCAGGTCAAAACCAGAGTTACTCACAAGTGATAAGATTGGCAGATGCGACAGAGGATGGTCATGCCAACAAGGGAAAAGTTTTAAAAACAACAGCGGCTGGTAATGTAACAGCAACTTCAATGAACCTAGGTGCTGTTGTGTCTATCACATACACTGACACAGCAAATACCGGCGTACCAACAATAGGTGCAGTTGCTACTCTTAGCAATGAATGGGGCGGAGCGGCGAAAACAGTTTCAACTTCCCAGCCCACAGGCAGTGATGGTGCTGACGGAGACTTTTGGTTTGTAAGGGAGGCTTAATCCCATGCCATTAATTACAAAGACTTTCAATTACACAGGTCAATTTCAAATAGCAGAGTTACCATCGGGTACTACTACCATAACCATGCACTTATGGGGCGGAGCAGGCGGACCTGGAGGAATGGATTCCCAAGGGAGTGTCGCAGACGGTGCCGCTGGACACTATGTCACTGTAACAGATTTAGATATATCAGCATACGCAGGAGTCAAGTTAATTGGTGTTGCGGTCGGTGGTGGTGCAGAAGCAGGAGGATCAGGTGGAGAGACCGACGGCGGTAGAAACGGAAAAAGTTTGACAGGTTATTCAGGCGGTCAGGGCGGAAGTTCAGGACCGGTCGGATCATCAGGTTCTGGTGGTGGAGGTGGTGGAGCGACCACAGTAACGTTATTCGAAAATGGCGAGGCCGCGGACACAATTAAATTAGCCATTGCAGGCGGCGGTGGCGGCGGTGGCGGAACAGGTGCCTCATCACGTGGTGGAATAGGAATCAACACAAACACAGCAACATCAAATTCACCAGGCACACTGGGAGAGAACGGTGCAGGTCACGTCGGAGACGGTGGTGGCGGTGGCGCTGGAGGTGGCGGAGCCGACGGAGGCACAGGAGGATCAGGTGCTACGGGTGACGCAGGAGGATTCGGTGGAAAATCAGGATCAAATTTGGTACCCTCAGGAGGATCAGAGGACAATGGTGCAGGTCTAGACCCAGGAGGCACAGGTAGTGCCCACTATTCATCAGGTATAGCCAAAGGTGGTAGAGGCAGTGCGGCCGGAGGTGCAGGAAGGGCCGTATTAATATTTAATGTACCATCGGATAGCAAGTACAAGGTAGGCGGAGAATGGAAATCTTTTAATTCTATTCTTGTTAAAGTGTCAGACACATGGAAACAAATAAACTCAGGTTTCGTGAAGGTAGGAGGAGTATGGAAATCAATATTCTCTAGTGACATCCTGTTCAATGGAAATTCAGCACAGTTCGGAAACGCAATAGGAGGAGCCACATCGGGCACGGAAGGCTCGGGAGGTATTCCAACCATCGCGAACATTCCACCACAGTCAGGTGGCGGTGATGGCGGCGGACGTGGATTTGTCGCACCAGCGCCAAAACAACCACAGAGACACAACCCGCACACGGCGAGTGGATACAGTAACGCATCAGTGGCCACATCTAAATATGGAGCACCCATAGGAGGGGGAACTAGTTGTTTTGTTGCAGGTACTAAAATCTCAATGGCCGATGGTACACTTAAAAATATTGAAGATGTCGTGGTCGGCGAGGAAGTAAGAGGCTACAACGGAAATAACACGGTAATAAAATTAGATTGGGTGCTTTTGGGCGATAGGAAGTTATACACATTCAATGACAGTGAACATTATTTCTTTACATCAGAACACCCGTTTATGACTACAGAAGGTTGGAAATCAGTCAAACCAGAGAAAACAAAAGAACGTGATGGTGTAGAACTTTATGAAGAATTAAAAGGTGCATTAGAAGTTGGAGACAAGATTATCACAGGCGATGGATTGTTTGAGATTACAGATATTAAATCAAAAGAAATAAATGATCCTGAGTTGCCTTTATACAACTTCCACATTTCAAATGACAAATCATATATTGCTGACAACTATGTTGTTCACAACAAATGTTTCTTAGCAGGCACGCCAATAACAATGGCCGATGGAACTATTAAACCAGTAGAGCAAGTTGATCTAGGAGATGAAGTTGCAGTGGGCGGACTTGTGTTTGGAACTGGTAAATTTTTAACCGACGATTTATATGATTACAAAGGTATCAAAGTTTCAGGCTCACACATGGTGAAAGAAGATGGTGCTTGGATGAGAGTCAGAGATACTAAACACAGTAAGTCATTAGGTGATGAAGAAGTAAAAGTTTATGTATTTGGAACAGAGAACAGAAGAATACTGATCAAAGACACATTGTTCACAGACTACTTTGATGGTTTTGAGCAACAAGGACTTGAAACATTAGGCGAAAAATACTTTGGGCAGTGGAGAGAACACGCTCAGAACAGCATTGGCTTGGTAGACAAGCAAATAGTTGACTTTACCGGTAAAGAATAATACAATAATACATATATGAAATATAGGGAATGGGATTTAGACCAGGATTATCCAATTCTGGAAAAATGGTGTAAAGAATACGATTGGGATTCTGTAATACCAAAAGACATACTACCACCACAGGGTATCATGGTTGAAGACGAAGAACCTATTTGTGCGGTAGGGTTATACTTGAACCCAGAGGTTAAATTTGGATATATGTACGGCATATTTTCTAATCCAAAAATTGGCAGAATAAAAAAATATAAGGCCATGAAAATGCTCCTTAAAAAAGTGAAAATATTAGCAAAAAAGAAAAACATAGAAATAATATTGACCCATACCGCAGAAAAATCCTTAGAAAAATTGTATATTAAGCATGGAGATATGGAGTATGGTGAAAAAAACGTAAAATCTTACATTATGAACTTGAACAAAAAAAAGTACACTAATTTGGATTGGCTCAAATAAGGAGCATACGGAAAGCAACGATATACTAATAAATAAGCATAAGGAGTATCAAAAATGGCGACAAAACAAGAAGTAGCAGATTATATCAACAACTTCGAGATGGAGGATGAACTGACATGGGACGAAAATGCATATGTCCAGGAAAGAGTAGATCCTAAACTCGCAAGTATATTAATTAAAATTGTTGGTGATGTAAGTTGGCTTGTAGAGATCAGAGACAACCTGCCAAGAGAATAGTAGATGGCATACAAGATTAACAACACATTCGGGACCTTATTGGTCACACTGGCAGACGGCACAATTGATGTCGCAACCACTGACCTGACACTGATAGGAAAAGGTTATGCAGGTTTCGGTGAGAAGTTAAACGAGAACCTAGTCAAACTCCTAGAGAATTTCAACAACACCACAGCACCATCAAATAAGATACAAGGTCAACTATGGTTTGACCAAACAAATAAAAGATTAAACGTTTATGATGGAGTAAAATTCAAGCCAGCCGGCGGACCAACAAATTCAGCAACCGCACCTGCAAATGCAGTTACTGGAGATACATGGTTCGACACGACAAACACACAACTTTATGTCTACACAGGATCAGCATGGACACTGATCGGTCCAACAACAGTGTCTGGATCAGGAGTTACACAGGTCATTACGGAATCACCGGAAGACAACACAGGCGTGACGAGAAGTATCCTGAAACTGGTTACCAATGATACGGTAGTAGGTGTTATCTCTAACCTGGCATTCACACCGAGTTCAACAGAAACACTGGGTGCCGCATTGATCACGGCAGGTTTCTCCACTGTGGCACAGGGTCTACAACTTTCAACAAGTGTGTCATCAGCCAAGTTCAGGGGAACAGCCACAGATGCAGACGCACTGGGCGGAGTGGCCGCGGCCAACTTCCTGAGATCAGATGGCGACGACACTACAACAGGTAAACTGATAATACAGAGCGACACAGGACTAGTGTTGGGAGCGGGGCAGGACGTTACCATGACATTGAGTAGTGACGACTTAACCATTGCACAGACAACACAAGACAAGGACATTATATTCACAGTCAATGATGGCGGAATAACGACCACTATGATGACCATGGACGGGTCATCAGGATTACTACAACTACCGACAGTGGGAGATATCAGGGTTAAGGGAAATTTAACAGTCGATGGAACACAGACAACAGTAAACACATCAACACTTACTATAGAAGACAACATCATAGAACTAAACAGGAACGTATCCAGCAACGTGGGTATGCCCAACTACACTGGACTGAAAGTCAACAGGGGAGAAACGTCGAGTGCGACAGAACAGAACCTGTACTGGGTATGGGACGAGACATTCGCGGATGACGGATCTACAACATACGGAAATGCAGGAGGCGCCTGGACAGCGTTCAAATCTGCACAGACGGATTCTGAATTGGAAGCACCAACACTTGTGGACATCAGGGCCAACGTGGTACATGCGACAACAACAAGTGCCATGTATGCTGACTTGGCAGAGAGATATGAAGCGGACTGCGAAACAGAGGTAGGAGATGTAGTGATTTTAGGTGGACATGCAGAGATAACCAAGTGCAAGGACGAGCTGTCAGACGCCGTTTTTGGCGTGATATCAGAATCACCAGCGTTCCTCATGAACGCACAGGCGGGCAACAACGACTCACACCCTATGGTGGCATTGAAGGGACGTGTTATGGTTAAATTGACGGGTTCAGGCAAGGCAGGGGATCGTGTGGTATCAGCAGGAAATGGTGAGGCCCGGGTGGCAGAACTAGAGGAATGTACCGCTTTTAATACCCTGGGAAGACTGATCAAGGATAAATACAACAAAGAAACAGCACTCACAGAGTGCGTGATAGGAGTGAAATAAAAAATTATGGCATACAGTGCAGGTGATACAATTTTAGACGACGAGTACAACGCTTTCGTAGGCAACAGTTCAAGTCCATATGGATTCAACCATTTCGCGGGCACAGGTTCAGGTGTCTATGGATTAAACCAAAGTTCAATTTCAACAGTTTCAGCAGGTGGCACGATCAACGCATCAAGTTGGAACAGCCTATTCACCGGCCTAAACAACATCTCCAACCACACAAACGTATCAATAACATCATCATCAGTTTCAGCAGGTGACACAGTTGCCATAAGGGCGGCATTGATCGGAGACCTGGCCAACTTGGCGGCGGCGGTCGCGGGTGGATCAACATCGGCAACTGCACTATCAGACAGGGACGCAGGCACAAGCACAAACTCCGGCACATGGAATTCCTCATCAACTATTGAGAGATCGATTACATTCGCCAACAACGCCACTATGAGGGCCTTCTTCAATGCAGGCGGTAGCATCAAGATTAACCCAGGTACATCAGGATCAGTTTCAGGTAACAAGGACACGGTGTTCCAAGAACTGGAAGCGGCCATGGGAACAGTGGAATTCAAAGCACACGCAACAACAAGATCAGGATCAGGTGAGACACAGAACACTTTCAACAGTGGAACTGGTTTCCATGATCTCTCATCAAACTCTTACGTAACGTTATTGAAATTGACTTCAAACAACTCGGGTTACACTTCAGACACATTAGAAGTATTTGTCAAGATTAACGCGGCAGTGAGTTCAGCGACAGTGATTACTGTCAAACTTGTGGCATCGGATCCGGCGGGGGACACGACGTATACATCTGGTAACACATCGGGTGTGGCGGCAAACCCTAATGAGGCACCTGCCATGTCACTAAATTTAGTGGCCAGGGAGCCAACTTCAGCACAAGGATTGGCGTCGGCGATACAATATTCTTCAAACGCACAGGTTTCAAACTCACAATCTTAATAATTTTACCAGGTTGATTTTCCACCATAATTATTGTATAATTGTGGTATGGATATTGGCGAACTAAAAAAACAATCAGATCTATCATATGACATAGCGATTGCCAAACGCAACGCATTGGAGAAGGCCCACGCACGACTTGTAGTAGTATACAACGAACACATATTCCGTGCAGATGCTGAAACGATAAGTCTGGTGAAAACTATGGGGGATAATCACTCGGCACCATTATACGTGTTGGACACTAACGACAATCCTGTTGAAATATCTGATCCTGTGGATTTCTTAAAAACATTAATTCAAAGGAACCAAGAAGCCATTAGTTCGTATCATCAAATGAGCAAAACATTTGAAAAACGAGGTGACTGATGACTAAAGGTGTATTATTATTCTGTTTCGACACTGCTGATGTTCAATATCACAAGATATTAGAACGTTGTGTAAGGCTTGTAAAGAAGAATCTCAAATCAGAGATCACAGTTGTTACTAATTTTGAAACATTTTCTAAACTGAAACCGTTGGGTTTTGTTAATTACAAATTTATTGAACCAGAACTAGGCAATAAAAAAAACGGATTCGAATGGCGCAATGTTGATAGGCATATGTCCTATGAACTTTCTCCTTATGACACCACATTGGTCATGGATATAGATTATTTCTGTTTCACTGACAATCTCGCACAACTATTCAGCACTAATTACGACTTCCTGGTACCAGACACAGCATACGATCTCACTGGCAGGAACATTTTTGATCAGCGAAGGTGGAGCATGATACCCATGGTCTGGGCCACAGTGTTGCTGTTCAAGAAAAACGACAGAGTAAAAAAAATATTTGACACTGTCAAATACATCAAACAGTATTATTCGTATTACAATGAGATGTACAGGATATATGCCAAGAATCTACGTAATGATTACCTGTTCGCCATGGCACTGCAACAGATAAATGGATTCACAGGATACGAGAAGTTGCCATTCGCACTGCCAACACTGCCACCAGACTGTGAGGTAGTTAAAATAACAGATAATGGAGTAGCATGGAAGCATGGAGATCAAATATCCTACGTAGTAGATCAAGATGTTCATGTGTTAAACAAGGAGATGCCCAATGTCTAAGGGATTCCTATGGTTCGCACAGAACAACAACAAAACTGATTATGTAGAGTTATCGATTACCTTGGCCAAGAGCATAAAACGTTGGAATAAGAACAACCAGGTGTGTGTAGTCACAGATGAGAAAAGCAAGTTTGAGAGTGAACACGTGGATGTGGTGAAAGTAATCAGCCAAGACGACAGTGCAGAGCATGAGATCAAATGGGCCAACGAGTACAAGGCGTTCGACATGACCCCATTCACGCACACTATCAAACTGGAGGCCGACATGTTATGGACAGCAAACACCGACTGGTGGTGGTATCACTTGTGGCAACACGATCTAGTGTTCAGTGTAGATTGCAGAGATTACAGAGACAATATCATAAAAGAAACACCTTACAGGAAACTTTTCACGAGGAATCATTTGCCCAACATCTACAATGGTCTGATGTATTTCAGGCAAAGCAACAGGGCACAGCAATTCTACAACACGGCACGAGACATAGTGAAGAATTGGGACGAGGTGAAGACGAGGATGTTGATTAACTGCCATGATGAATATCCTAGCACTGATGTGGTTTTCGCATTGGCTTACAGGATCATGGATCCCACATCACAAGGATTGATAGATTATGATTGGTTCAAGTTCATACATCACAAACCAGGGGTCAACGGCACCACAAAGACCAAGGACCAGAACGAATACCTGTATCCGAACAAGACGGGAGACGCTGTGTACATAGGAGAGACACGTGTCAGCAGGGTGTGGCACTACCACGACAAGGAGTTACATGCCAGGATTATTTGATGCACTGAAAAACATGCCCAAGAGAGAATCAAAGAGGTTCTTCATAAAGGTACAAGGTGCGGAATATGAGGTCACATTAGAAAAAAAATTGTGGGCACAACAGCACGGCGAGGAGAACCTGATATTGCGTGATGGTGAGATAGTGGTCAAACCCACGCCAAAGCCAAAGACAAGATATAGCGTATTGAAGAAAGCACCAAAAGGATATACATTCCAGGACAACGATATACACTGGCCAAACGCAGTAGTGGAAGGAGGCGAGACATGGCAGATAGAACGAGAGTAAGCGATCTAGATTTCGTGTACATCTCCTTTAAGGAGCCCAACAAGGAACAGAACTGGGCTGACCTCAAGAACAAGGTGCCATGGGCAAAACGTGTGGACGGTGTTGTTGGATTCGATTCCGCACACAAGGCCGCGGCGGAGAAGGCAGAAACAGATTTCTTCATATCAGTAGATGGTGACAACATAATAGACGAAAGTTTTCTATTACAGACACTAGATTGGACAAAGACGAATAAGAAAGCAGTGCATAGATGGAGGGCAAAGAATAATGTCAATGGTTTGGTATATGGCAATGGTGGACTTGTCGGGTGGAAAAAAGAGACATGCTTAAACATGAAAACACACGAGAACGCAGAAACGGAAGAGAACAGGATAGACTTTTGTTGGGGAGTGCCACACGAGAATCTACACAACTGTTATTCAACGACTGTGATCAACAGCACACAACAACAGGCATTCGTCGCTGGTTTCAGGGAAGGTGTTAAGATGAGCACCGAAAAAGGCAAACCCATAAGTCCGGATGAGTTTTCAAAGATATGGCCAACCAATCTACGCATACTGACCACGTGGTGCACAATAGGTGCCGACGTTGACAACGGCAAGTTCGCCATGCTGGGTGCCAGGATGGGCAGTTTCTACACGGTCGTGGATCACAAGAACTACGACTTCGATGTCAGCGACCTAGATGGAATGGCAGATTATTTCCATTCTACTGTACAACCGTCAAACATTGACACGGAATTACAGATGTGGGGCAACAGCCTGAGACAACAGTTAGATATGCCGATTGCCGAATACAGCGAAGAGGACAGCAAATTTTATAGGTTCGTTATGCCACCACACGTCAACAAAGGAGTGCAAGATCGTGAGTACTAGTGATTACAAATCAGATGCCCTGAAGGCAAAAGATAAACTGTTGGAGGTGTCTTCCACAATGTGCCTGGCCAAGTGGAACCAAACGTCATTGCACCTGCCCACAGGACTCACTAATTCATGCTACCATCCACCACTTCACAAGATGGACGCAGAGGCAGTGAAGAAAAACCCCGCCGCACTGCACAACACAGCAGAGAAACTGGAACAGAGATCACAGATGCTCAAAGGCGAACGTCCGGATGGATGTTCATACTGCTGGAAACTAGAGGACACCGGAGAGATGTCAGACAGGCACTACAGGTCCGGTGAGCCATGGGCCATGCAAGACTTCGAGCAGATTAGACAGAATCCAATGACCACAAGTTGGACCCCCAGGTACGTAGAGGTAAACTTCAACAACGCTTGTAACTTCAAGTGTAGTTACTGTTCGCCACAGTTCTCCACGGCCTGGGGTAAAGAAACGGATAGGTATGGAGCATATCCCACGGCGACCCCACACAATGCCCCCGAACACTTCCAGGGCACACGTAAGCCCATACCCAACAGGGAGGAGAACCCATATGTGACTGCTTTCTGGAAATGGTGGCCAACTCTGTACAAGAACTTAAAGCACTTCCGTATGACCGGTGGAGAACCCATGATGGATGTCAACACTTACAAGGTGTTCCAGTACATAATTGACCATCCCAAACAGGACCTACATCTCAACGTCACAAGCAATATGTGTCCACCAGACAAGAAACTGAAAGAGAAGTACTTCAACATGGCACAGGAGATATGTATGCAGGAGAAGGTGGAACACATGATGCAGTTCGTAAGTGTGGACGCATTCGGTAAACGTGCGGAGTACATACGTAATGGATTGGATTTCGACTACATGATGGACAACGTGGAGGAGTTCCTGGAGCGTATACCAGGACGTAACTCAATAACCTTCATATGCACCTACAACAATCTCAGTATTACAAGCATGGACAAACTGTTGTCCAAGATACTGGAACTACGTACCAAGCACAGCAAGACGTACCAGAGGGTGTGGTTCGACGTGCCACTGTTGAGACAACCCGCATGGCAACAGATAACAATGCTACCAGAAGCGTACCAGAGCATACACGAGGACAACATCAAGTACATGCAGGACAATTCCGGTGAGGCAAACGGCCTACACATATTCAAGGACTTCGAGATCCAGAAGATGCAACGTAATCTCGCATACTGGCGAGAAAATGCGGACGCAAGTACGCAACATAAAAAAGACTTTTACGCATTTTTTAACGAACACGATCGCAGACGTCTCACAAGGTTCCTTAACACCTTTCCTGAGATGGAAGAGTTCTGGGAGGAGTGTAGGAATGCATAACAAAACAATAGCACACGGTTGTAGTTTCACTCGATACGGCTGGCCATGCTGGCCCAAATTTGTGCCTTGGTTTGATAGTGGTATAACAATGTTGAATAAAGGCAGGTCAGGATCAGGGAATGAGACTATATCACGTGCGGCGATAAACAGTGCCATGAAACACACACAGATATATCACATGTACATCATGTGGTCAGGCACAGACAGGTACGAAGTGATCACAAAAGATAGGGAAGCAGATGAACTCAAAGGACGTCAGACATATCATGTATGGGACGAAAGTTTTCAATGGAGCACATGGTATGGTGGACACCCTGAAAAGGATAAACACGAATATTACAGGAGACACTTCTGGGATGAAGAACATCAATATTACAGGACATTAGAACACATTCTAAGGACACAGTTGTTGTTAGACAAAAAGGAAATACCATATACTATGATGGTATTCAACAAGGATGTCTTACGTGATGAATTTTACAGTGAGGGTGAACGTGCATTGTACAACACAATCGATTGGGCCAAGTTCTTGTTCTACAAAGATAGGCAAGGCCTGTGGGAGTTTGCTGAAGATAACTATAAACAATATTATATCCCAGGAGAATCTCATCCACCGCCTATAGCACACTACCACTGGGTTAAGGACATGATGTTTAAGAGTGACATACTTTGTCCAGAAGACGAATACAACAAATTAAAAAATTACTTTAAAGGAAAAGATGGACGATCTTGAATATAAGAAACAAATACTAGATCCAAAAAGTGCAAGTTTCTGCGGAGCCAAGTGGTACAACGCAACTATATGGTTGGGCAGTGGCATGACCACAAGTTGTCACCATCCACTTCCGCACAAGATTGATCTAGAAGCAATAAAAACAAATCCAAGTGCAATACACAACACAGTACAGAAGAAAGCAGAACGTAAGCAGATGCAGTGTGGAGACAGACCAAAAGGTTGTGAGTACTGCTGGAAGATAGAAGATATCAATAGAGATAACATCAGTGATAGGGTATACAAATCAAAAATATTTACAAACGAAGCATTAGATTATGCACACAAAACTGATGCTGACACAGATGTAAATCTTAAAACATTAGAAATAGCATTTGATAGGACCTGTAATTTTGCTTGTACATATTGTAATCCTGCGTTCAGTTCCACTTGGGCAAACAATATCAAGAGGCAAGGACCATACGTAGGAATGGCAACAGATGGACGTAATCACTTCACCCACAGTCATGAAAGTGCAGAGCCGTACAAGAAGGATGAGACAAATCCATACGTGGAAGCATTTTATAAATGGTGGGAAACAGACCTACACAAGAGCCTGGATGAGTTAAGAATAACAGGCGGGGAACCCATGATGAGTCCAAACCTGTGGAGACTGTTGGATTGGATAGAAACACAAGGTGACAAAATGAATCCTAATATGACCCTTGCAATTAATTCTAACCTAGGTGCAAAGCAGAGCATTATCGATAGATTCAAAACAAAATTAAAGAAGTTTGATAACTTTGAATTGTACACTAGTTGTGAAGCAACATTTGGACAAGCAGAATACATCAGGGATGGATTAGATTATGGCGAATGGTTCTCAAATTTCTTACACATGATGGTGGACAAAGTTCCACGTGCGATCCATAACATGTGTACCATAAATGCACTGTGTTTGGAGTCACTACCGCAACTGTTGGAAAGAATGGTATGGTTCAAGAGTGCAAGTAAAGTGTATGGTCCGGAGGTCAACTTCACATTGAACATATTGAGGTTCCCGAGCTTCCAATCACCGCTTGTACTACCGGACGACCTGAGAAATAAATTTAAAGGGGACTTGGTAAAGTTTTTAAATAGTAATGAACAGCATTTAGAACACATGGAGATTAATCAAACACAGAGACTAATCGACTACCTAGATGTTGTGAAGACCCCACACGCAGGGGCGGCCGAACAGAGTAAACTACAGAAAGACTTTAAAGCATTTTACAGTCAATACGACAAACGTTCCGGAAAGGACTTTGAAAAGACTTTCCCAATAATAGGAGAATGGTACCGTGGCATATGAGTATGGGGCGAAAGAGCCCGAGAAACTAAAAATTAAAGACATGACTCCTAGGGAAAAGGAGTTGTTGATTGAGAGTGAAACGTTCTGCATGTTGCCATGGATGCACCTACACGCATTTCCAGATGGCAGGGCATATCCTTGTTGTTTTGCCTTTGACAAATTGCACGTTGGCAATGTAAACGAACAATCAATGGAAGAAGTGTTCAACGGCGACAAGATGAAACAGATGCGTTTGAACATGTTAGCCAATAAGAAATCTAGGGAATGTATCAAATGCTATGACCAAGAAGATTCAGGTTTCTTCTCACTGCGTCTAAGTTCAAACAAACACTTTGGACACAACATTAGCATGACAGAGAACACCAAACCAGACGGCACAGCAGACTTCATGATAAAGTATTGGGATATACGTTTCTCAAACTTATGCAACATGGCTTGCAGGAGTTGTGGTACTTGGTTCAGTTCGAACTGGTATGAGGACCATAAAAAACTTACAGGTGCTCCGCCTAACCACGCAAAGATAATGAAAGCAGGTAGGAATAGTAACGACATATGGGATCAGTTGTTGAAACAGTTTGATCATGTGGAACAGTTTTACTTTGCAGGCGGTGAACCAATAATCATGGAAGAGCATTTACGTATTTTAAAAGAATTAGACAAACGTAAAATGTACCATGTGAGATTGATCTACAACACAAATTTCAGTAAGTCTACATTCAAAGGCACAGACATATTTGAATTATGGAACAAGTTTGATTCCGTTTCGATCGGTGCAAGTTTGGACGCAGAAGGACCAAGAGCAGAACTTATGCGTAAAGGCACTGTATGGGAAGAAACAGTGGCCAATAGGAAACGTATGTTAGCAGTATGTCCACAAGTGGATTTTTATATTAGTGCAACAGTTGGATTATCGAATTGCTTACACGTTTTAGACTTCCATAAGAGTTGGGTAGAAAAAGGATTCATTAAACCTCAAGATTTCAATTTTAACCTACTGCAATATCCTCTGTGGCAACGTATGGATCTATTACCTCAGAATGAAAAAGAAAAAGTTACTGCAAAATATAAAGAACATATAGAATGGTTAAAATCACAGGATCACTTAACAAGAGCATCCAAAGGATTCGAATCTGCACTAGACTGGATGAACAAGAAAGACATGAGTCGTCACTTACCAACATTTGTTGGGGAAACAAGAAAGTACGATAAAATCAGAGATGAAAATTTTACTGATGTGTTTCCTGAATGGAAAGATTTATTTGCACAGTATGAAAAGAATTAAACCATCTGAAGGAAACAAAACATTCTGTATGGCGCCATGGACGCACACGTACCTGTCTCCCCAGACAGAAAGACGTATGTGTTGTGCATCCAGAGAACCTGCACAGAGTTTCAAACAGTACATAGACACGGGCAACGATGCCAAGGAATACAAACCACTGACACTGAAAGAACACTGGAATTCAGATCACATGCGATCAGTGAGATTGCGTATGATGGCAGGTGAGGAACTGTCAGAATGTCAAGTATGTGATCACAAACTGTTAAACACAGATGTATACAGATCATATTGGAATCAGTTGTTCAATAATAGGGTGGATGAAGCATACGACAGCACAGATGAGACCGGTGCAACCACAATGCAAACTATCAGTTTTGATTACAGGTTCAATAACCTATGCAACTTCAAATGTAGAATGTGTGGCGACATGTTGAGTAGTAGTTGGGAAGCAGAATCTAGAAAGAACAAATCATGGAATAAAGAAGACTCTCCATGGATGGCGTCACCTTTAAGAGAACAAATAATAAAGTTCCAAGACACACAGGTTGTACAAGAGTTTGTTGAAGCAGTAGAAACAAAAACAATAAAAGAAATATACTGGTGCGGTGGAGAACCCCTGATGTGGGATATGCACTGGAAAGCCATGCAGAGGATTATAGAACTAGGATTCGCAAAAGAAGTGTATGTGAGATACAACACGAATCTAAGTAGGACGTCATTCAAAGGGATCAAACTGTTTGACTTACTGCCACAGTTCCAGGACTGGCAGATATGTTCATCACTAGACGGTACAGGAGAAGTTGGAGAGTACGTCAGAGACGGATTAAACTATGAACAGTGGTTACGCAACTTCAAAGAAGGAATGGCAGTTGCAAAGACAACCAGAGAGATGAGATTAGATTACACAATAACAATGCCTGGTTTATTAGAACTTAAAAACATGTTTGATTTAAGCAGAGAGTTGGACACAGAAATATTGACGAAAGTCATGTTTACTTTCAGCAATGATGAGATCCTAAGTCCACTAGCACTGCCTAAAGAACTGCTACACACACTCATTGACGAAGCACTTGCATACATGGAACCTCTTGCCACACCAAAACA
>Ga0209535_1000146_pt1 | contig 45385 bp, 49 predicted proteins | sample LinPmetageLP28_FD_184041 | JGI IMG/M metagenome (GOLD analysis project Ga0209535, IMG submission 184041) | Marine viral communities from the Pacific Ocean - LP-28 (SPAdes) (version 2) | ecosystem: Environmental > Aquatic > Marine > Oceanic | place: Pacific Ocean | collected 2009-08-22 | reverse complement strand
AACACCGAGTTTATCTCACTTCGCGTAGGGACACCACCTTCAGGTTGCCACCATTGATTATCGTCCTTTATCCCGATAAGATAACCGTCAATCCTTTTTCCAGAGTTCATTCCGTCTTTACTCATTACAGTATAACCTTCAAAAACTTCAACTTTTTCACCATTATCTAAGGTGTAAGTGACTATGTGTTCACTACCCACATCGCCTTCTTCGTGGCCGTCAAAATCTCCGTCCATTCCTACTTTAAAATCAGCCCCGAAGGATTCTGCTCTCTGGTCGGCAGGAACACGGCCACGCTCCTCAAAGTAGGCTCGCTCGATTCCACCTAACATAGAGCCTTCAGGGGGAGTCCAAGTTTTCTTGTCCTTTAAATCAGGCCACTTTTGGTTTAAGAGGTTTAAATGTTCAGGGTCAGTAGCAGAGCGAACCTTTAAATCGAAACTCTGAGCAATCTCAAAAACGACACCTTCTAAACAAGCGTTAGTAGGATAAAGCCCATCGTAGCGGTAATGACCACTAATAGTATTAGCCTCGTAAGCGTCCCTGTCCATACCTACTACAACTCCGTAGTTGTCTTGAGGGTCGAACATAGACTCATCTCTAGGGTTCATAGTGGAACGAAGAACTACTAACAAAGGTGTTCTTATGTCTTGGTAATACTCTTTCCACTTGCGAACTACCTTTCTGTAAGTCGTGTCGTAATCACCGTGTCCACCAGAAACTAAAAGTATCGCTACATCAGCAGGTTGTGAAATAATCTCGTTAATATCAGAGATTAAACCGACTGAATCTCCTAAGACTACTTGCACACCTTCAGCCCCTTCAAACATTTCGCGGGCTTCTTCTGCTAAAGTGGAAGTCCATTTCTTCTTTTCACGCTGTTGAGTGAAACCTGTCTTTAAAGGTGTGGGTGCGGATAAATCTAAATCCAAGAGTTCCACAGGAATCTGATAATAACGGAATCTGTCTTCCAAGAGATTCATAAACGTGGATTTTCCAGAGTGAGGTGGGCCACCGATAATAATTCTAAGAGGCTTATCAACAGTAAACTCAATGTTGTCGCCACCTAGTCGCTCTCCAATATCTGCCATGTTAATCTCTCCTAGTGTTATACAGTCCTAGTGCTACGCCTATGGATGCACCTAAAACTATTAATCTAGCAGGACTAAATGAATCTATGCTTTCAGCACTTAAACGAGATTGGGCTACGGGGTCATAAACGACTTCATCGTAAGCGGCAGTTCCCTGTGGCCCTGCGATGGAAGAAACGAGTTCGGCTTTAGTGTAAGAGGAAAGGTCGGGGGCTACTTTGTAGGAACGGAAGGATTCTGCATTATGAGCATCAGGGTCTTCAATCCAAGCATTCCGACAATCAACACAAAACTCTCCATGCGGCGTAGTAAATATCCAATCGGAAGATTCCATATCGCCACAATTTTCACATTTAACTTCCTCACAGGATTTACAGTTTTCTCCATCTCCTAAGCATCTCTTACATTTAATATATCCACAATCACCACAAGTCCCAGCACCGTAGTAATTGAACCCTCTTTCTGCACAAGGTTCACAATAAGGGCGACCTTGAGGATTGGCGGCGAAGGATTCTGCCCTGCTTCCTTCGGCAGAATAGTTAACGCTGGCTTGGTTAAAGTTTATTTGATTAGTAGAACTGTGAGTGAGTTCGCTAGGTCGGAAATTTCTCAAGTAACTGTCTCGGTTTATCGGCATTAAAGATTTTAAATGAACTAAAGCAGAATCGTAACTTTCTGCGCCGAAGGATTCTGCCAACATGACATCTTCCATATCCACTTCCATTATCTTCTCGTAGCCGTAATGCTCATCCGTATCAGGGTATCTAATAGTCACATAGGCTTTATCTTTCACCCTCACTATATTCGTCACCTGTGCTTCGGGATAGGGCATATTTTCAGCACCGAAGGATTCTGCTAACATAACATCTTCCATATCGCCTACCAATATCTTCTCGTAGCCGTAATACTCATCAGTATCAGGGTATCTAATAGTCACATAGGCTTTATCTTTCACCCTCACTATATTCGTCACCTGTGCTTCGGGATAGGGCATATTTTCAGCACCGAAGGATTCTGCCTTCTTTTTCAACATCATCACCCTTTTATCAGGGTGTGGTGTGCTATCTTCAAGATAACGCTTAAAACATTCAACCAACTCATATTTATCGTGGTCATCAATCTTTACACCCTCACAATAAGGACAGGTTGTAATTAATTCTTCATAATTGTCGGCGGAGAAGGATTCTGCATTAAACCAATGACCATGCCCTCCACAAGTATAGCAATAATCCATTTCCTCCTCACCCACAGTATCAGAACCGCATTTTGAACATCCATCCTCTGAAGCATCATCATTCCCACAAGTATAGCAATAATACATTTCTTCTTTGCCTAAATTACCTGAATCGCATTTAGGACATTTTTCCACGTCTGCCTCGAATGATTCTGCACCGTAATATTTGATTTTCCAATTTTTTATTTCCAGACTTGTTTTGGGGTCATAAGCGTATTCGCAAGTATTACAAACATAAAAACGGAAGTCTTGCGGTCTTTCGCCTTTCGTATAATCCATCTCCCTTTTCTTATAGCCCGTCATCCATGTTCTGTTAGTTTGACAAGCAGGACAATACATTCTTTTTCCTGTTGTAGCCGCGAAGGATTCTGCATTCTCCACATACTTATCATGGGAGGCCCAACAATAATCACATAAGACATCTCCATCATCAAGAACATCTTCTCTTGCATTATCTATGGTAAAATCAACATCAGAATATCTCTCCATATTACACCCTTCACAAATAATCATATCATCTTCGGCGGAGAAGGATTCTGATTTGTAATTCTTGCGATAACAATAACACTCATCCCCATGTTTTGTTTCTAGTCCACAGATTTGTTCTTCTCCGAATTGAGAATCGGGAGGGTAATAAGTATGATAACCTTGTTTCAATCTTCCCCTACCACTCACCATATAACTGAAAACGAACAATTTTCCCTTGTAGGGGATATGATAATAGAATGGTTGACGGGTCATAGATAGTCCTTTCAAATTATTGTGAAGAACTGAATCAAATGGGCTTTGCCGTTTATCAAACGCATTCTTCACTTGACTAGCGATTTGGTGTTCCTGCCCCTTCAACTTTGGATAACGAATTTCTCTTAACTTGTAGGCATCCGAATCAGGAGTGTAAAACATATCATATATGTAATCCATGTATTTGCTTCGTTTTTCATTCATGTATTTGCTTCGTTTTTCATTCTGAGCATTGAAGGATTCTGCCCCTTTAAAGCGACCGTATTTCTCAACCCAATCCTGATAAATCTCAGGTTCGTTGATTTGAAGGTAGCGTTCTTGCTCTTTAGATTTAAACGGCATTCAATTCACTCCTTAAAACGGAGTCATTGAACCTTCTGGGCCGAAACTGCGACCAGATGAAACCCCTAGTGGCCCCATATTACGAGAGTTTCCTGCAAGTAAATTAGCGTGTGCGCCAATTCCCATGTCTGAACCCATTGTTGGTGGTAAAACAGGTTTAACTTCCATGCTCATAGGGGAAGCACTAACGCGAGGTATGCGAGGCATATTGATTCGTGGTGGAGCAGGTCTTAGAGGAACTGAAATAATTGGTTCGCTTCTTGTTGTAGTAGGAACACGATATTGTGGGCCTTGAACATTAGCAGGTTGAGGTCTGATAGCAATACTCGCTTTCTCGCTAAAGGGGCTTCCACCGTAAACAGCGTCAACACCGTGATTAGTAGGTAATTGGTCAAGCATAACTTCGTGTCTTGCTATGTCTAGCATACTTACATCCAAACGACTTCCCGAACCATACATCTCAATTGTGTGAGCAGGTCTGAAACCGATAGGCTCGTCTGGGCTTAAACCCTGACCTAGCATAGAAAAGTCTTCAATGTTTCTATTAACTTCTTGTATAGGAGACTCTGCTCGGAAAGAAGAAACTCTTACATCAGGTAGTTTAGATAGATTTCTAAAGTTAGAAGCCATAGGCATACCACCTGCGCCAGCCATTGTATCAACCACAACTGTCGGCATAGGGCTTAAAGGTCTAACGTGAATGTTACGCATAGCCGTTTTAGCATTGTGAGCAGGTAAAGTATCGCGGGATATATCCACACTATCGAATTGGGGCATATTGGGTGTGTAAGGGCCAGCAGGTAAAACATGGCTTCCGCCGATGGTCTGAGTTTTCGGTATTGTTATTCCACGCATGGGGATTCCGTTATAGCCTGACATTATAGGACACCTTTCAGTTATTACTATCCTGCACGACTATATGAATGCTCGCACCTTATTGACTAGAAAGACCTTCGGACAAACAGATAGTTTAACCTGTTTCGCCCTTTAAGAACGCTTTTTCCTAGTAGTCTTCTTCTTCTTCTTCGCAGGGGGTTTAACGGGAATCACATCAGCAGGATTATCTACTCTTAATCCTGAGTAAAAGAATCCTTCTACCCTTTTCTCTTTAGGGCCACGTTCCCACCACATTTGATGCCATCCGTAAGTTATCTTTCTGTTACCAACTGCTTTGGCTTCCAACGTAAAATGTCGCCCTGTGCTGTGAACCATAACTTGTGTTATTCTCATATTTCCTTCTTGTGGAAGATACTTGTGAAATGTTGACCCAAAACACTTCCTTAAAGTAGAAGCGGCCACAGTCTGACCTTTCTTCCAATTGCATTTAACAGGTGGTTGAGGTTCAACTACTGTCGGTTCTTTACTAAATCTGCTTTCTGCTTCTTCTGCCATTAACCCTACGAGTGACGCTTCACATATAACTGTTGCGGTAGTTAGTGTTAATGAGTAAGTTAATTTAGTCGTGTGGTAGTATAAGAGTATGGACGGCATCAAGCGAATCCCTTTGCGAGATGCTAATGAATACACTCTCATCACAGAAGTCGTCAATCCCATGATAAACGCTTTAGAATCCAAACTTGATGCTAACTTAGCGGCGGTGGAAGACTTCTGGGAACTAAAGTATGCTAAAGAAGGTGAATCGCCTCAACAACAAAACCGAGTGCTGTTGAAAAGATACTTACAAAGTTTAAAGATTAGGATTCACAGTTTAACGGGTAATCAAAGTTTCCTCGCTACTGATTGCGCTTTTGATGACTATCTTAAGAAAATAAAGAAGAACTATTTAGAGTGTGATTATTTTCCAGACCATTCTCATTGGAACTTCACATTTGGAGAAGGAGGGATGGGGCAAGAGATTAACACCGAAAGCCCTGTTTATTTTATCTCACCCTTCACCGTAGTTAAACCTCAACTTAAAGGCAACTTCAATCAAACAGCAGACTTTCTAAAGGCATCTGAAGTCTTGACCATAAGCAAACCTGTTAATATAGATGTTGGGGGGGCTACTTATTTGGAAATACCACCTCTTTATTGGATGAGAATAGATTGGAACAGCCTTTCCCCTGAGTCAAACTTGAATTGTCAAGATTGGAATGACTTGTTAAGTGTTGAGTGGGGTGACGAAACCACCATCCAAGATTTAGATACAGAAGATAAAATAAGGGTTGTCAATGTGTATAAGTTAGTTCAATTTTTCGATGACCCTAAAAATCCTATGTGTGAGGATAGTAAAGCGAACCCTGTAATCCGCGACATAATGTTTAAACTAAGTTTTGCCGCCATACCTACGAAAGAAGGTTATCGCCTCGCTCCTGCGAGTTTTACTACTATCCAAACAAGGGGAAATCTGAATATAGGTGATACAGAAGATAAAATAAGGGAGAGTTTGGATTCTGGTATATTAGAAGTAATAAACAACTATCCCGCACAAGGACTGTTTAATTGGTTCAACCTTTGAATAACCTCGCGTCCCCTCGTAAATCACAGTCAAAAACTAATGGGTAATCAGTAATTTTCTCCTTACGAGGAGGGGTTTGGGGAAACGGATGGTTAATCCTTGTGTTTCCTAATCTTACTAAGGAATCCTAGTATATTAATGTTAGTATTTTCAGTTATTTCACACTTGTAACGCTTCTAACCATCGAGATTGTTCGGCTTGCATTTGAACAGAATCTTGTGCAGTTGGCACTTTTAGAACCAAAAATAGACCCCCTGCCGTGAGGAGGACGGCACTTAAAACTTTGATGGACTGAAGGAAAGGGGAATCTTCGTCTGAAGGCATCAAGTTACGGGCTTCGCTGGCTAAATCTGTTGACCACCCCATATCTTCTATCCCATCGTAAGCAAAAGGACTGATATAAGATTGTCCAGATTGCGCCCCTGATTTCCATGTAGGAGGAACTTCCATTACAGTTTCAGATACGACTTCAGCATTAACAAAATCATCTGCATTCCAATCATCATCTATTAAGTCTTCAAAAGAGGTGGCGTTGTTAGTGTTAGAAATGTAAGAATGCGCCGTCTGATGAGAAGAACTATCTGCTCTTTTAGATTCTTTATCACCCTCTATAAGAGAGTAAGGGTTGTAATCATCGTTTTGGTCGAAGTGAACTCTCATGTTTCCGACTGTGTGCGGTGTTTCTCTTCCTGATGGTGACCAATCAGAACTGTGATTCTTAACTTGCACAACTACGTTTTCTCCTGTGTGTTCCGTAGTTCTATCAGAACGGGCGGCAGTAATTAGATAATGTTGTCTTGTGTTAGTCATATCAGGGACAAGAGAGGGTGAGTAAATCAGTAATTCACCTGTATCGAAATTACGAATCTTATCTAACAAACTGTTAGTCGCTGTTCTATCCGTTCCTTGTGCGATTTGTTCTTTAACTGCCATCAAATCTCTAGTCTGGATAACACCGTGAATTATGTGAATGGTGCATTGAGTGAGAGCAGGTTTAGCGATTTCACTCGGCCTTTGAGAAATCAAACAAACTCCGTAGCCGTATTGCCTTCCCTTCTTGCACATCTTAACAATAGGCCCGTAAGATTCTAAAGACGGCTTTTGTTGCGGAACTAAATCTTGACACTCTTCAAAGAAAGTCATTATTCCGCGACCCATTCGCTTCTTGAACATGGCTTCAACATACTCGGCTACTATCTTTTGAGTAGTTTGGTCGTCAATATGAGAACAGTCAATGACTGCACTCATTTCAGGATTGGCTTCGATTTCATCTACAAACCTTTCCATGTTAGGGTGCAGTTCCATTGTAGGAACAATTTCTACCACATTAGGCAGTTGTTTTAAACCTTTATGCGCTCCTAAAGCGTCAAAACAAATGAATTGTAATCCTAGTCTGGAAAACTCTTCCATAATAACTCCTGTTGTCCATGATTTACCACTACCTGATAACCCCGTTATGAACATTTTAGCGTAAATAATCTCTGGTGGAAAAGCCGCTTCTCTGGAAACCATAATCATTGGTTTATTGGCTAAAGAGTCGTGAACTGAATTACCCCAAGAAGTAGTCGTTAAACTGTGTTGGTTGGCATCTACTATGTGTCCAAAATCTGAATCTGGTTTAGAAGTGTAATCAGTAGGTAAAGAAGGGGGGATTTCAAAACTACTAGAACTGTCTTTAGTTTCCACAGGTTCACTCTTTACTTCGTTTAAATTAAACTCAGAATCTTCAATCATACTATCACCACACCTTAACTAAACGCTACCACTATTTGTTCTTATTTGTTCTCAGAAAGAAATTCCTTTGCCTCCACAGCATATTTCACCCTCTCCATTCATATTTTTGATAAACTCATTTAACCTGCGAGCAATCTCAATTAAGTTACCCCCATTTCCATCCATAAACACTCCCCCTGCACCATTAGGGTCTTTAGGAGGGTTAATAGTGGTAAAGAAGCATTTTTTATAATGCTCTGGAGGTTGCCCCGCGCCAAGATACTGAACAAACGCGGCATCCATTAGTTTTAGGTAGTTAGCCCCTCCCCTCGCAGGTCTATTTTGAAGAGATTTTGCCGTGTCTTGAGTCACCATTTGAAGAAGAATAACAGGGCCGAATTCTTGATTATAGCGTTTAGCCCAATACCAAAAACCTGCGTCCCTCACACTTGTAGCACCTTCCTCTTCCATCTTAGCCGTATCAAGAATAGGATTATTGGGATTATCATTAGCCAGAGTGTAACAGTCTTCAGGCACTTGTAAATCCGATGGATAGCAATCACTTAGAAAGATACACGGAGCAGTTGTGATTTCTGTGCCTTTCATCCGTTCTTTCATATACCAATACATTCTCGCCATTCCTGCTCCACTATGTGTTGAACCCATATAACTCCATAAAGCAGGGTCGTTTCCCATTGCAGATTCATCAAAAGCGTTTAAGAGGGAAGACATCGCTCCTTGATAATCTTTACGTTGACTAGCATCCACACCCCAAATCAATCTAGTAGAAGAGTCAACATTACTCCAATAGCGTTCCCGACTGTCCACACTAGCAATAGTTGTTCTTCCACCCCCACTACCATAACCTGCCATAGCAAAAGTATGCCCCCCATCTTTACAACCGTTAACTAAAATGTAACACATAGTCATAGCGGCATCTCGGACTGAAACAGATACCTTAGACGAATTCAAACCGATAGAACTGCTCATAGAGCCTGACAAATCAACTATAATGTTTAAATGACCTCCGCCTAAAGGCAGTTCGCCTTCATCATCTACAAAAGTTCGCATCTTTGTGGTAACCGAAGGAGGTAAAGGAGGTAACCAAGTGTCTTCTATTAATTCTCCAACAGGGTCAACCCCTGCAATCCATTCTGTGAATCCTGTAAAAGTGCGACCTAACAAAATAGACTCACCCTCTTCCCTCAAAGCAGGAGTAATATCTTTAAGAGTGTCAAAAAGAGTATTAGGTTTAAGAACAGCACCGCTAGATTCCACAGTCTCAGTCTCACCCTTATACACAAAAGCAGATTCTCTCCACCACGCTTGTTCAGTAATCTCATCTTTTTCTACTTGTTGAATTTCTTCAGTTTTAGTTTCATCTTCACTCATCAATCTCACCACCCTCTTCAGGAAATTCCTGACCTAGTTTTAACCATTTCACCATCATAGGAGTGAAGTTTAAACTTTTAATCTTTTTTGGATTATTACTAATTTGAGATTCTAGCCAAGTTGTGAAAGGTTTCTGTTCTGTGTATAATGGTAAAGTCCAATGCCATTTTGATTTAGGATTATAGCCCCCTCCACCATCATTCCTCCTTTCAGTTTCCACATTAGAAGGAGTAAACTTTAAAGAATTAGTTTTTTTATCTATATCCCAACCGTTCTTTAAAACTTCCTGCCCCACAGGTTCGGGGAACTTCCAAATGTTAGCCTCTTCAGTAGTAGGCGCACCATGAAACGAATCATTACATTCGGGACAATGGTAGTAGGGTGTGACTGTAACAGTTTTTTCCCCAGAGTCTTCACTCACGGATTCTTCCACATCTCGTCCTACCTCAATGACATTATGATATTGCCGTAAAGGTATTGGAATTCTATTATCTGCATAAGGTGTAATAATTGCGGCGGCACTCCCTTTACCCAACTTAGGTATGGGGAATCTAGGTTTTGAGCCTTGAGGAGTCACAGAATCTCTGTTACCTTCAGACCACTCGATTTTCCTTTCACCCAAAGAATTGAAAAGGTTAGCACGACTATTCTGTTGTTGAAGGTAACTACTAGGGGGTTTTTTGGCTTCCCATTTTTTTGCATTTTTATTATAGTAAGCGGAATAAGCAAGTTGCTCAGTAACTAAAAAGCGACTTTCTTGTTTGAAGTGTTGTTGCTCTTTCTTAAGATAGTCTTCATAAAAAGCACGATATGGTGTGAGAAAAACTTTGTCTTCATTAGGACAAACATTATCAAAAGGTAGAAGGACAAGAGAGGGTGAGTCATCCAAAGCAGGTATTTCTACACCCAAATCATCAGGTTTTATTTCCAATATCTTAACCAACCCGTCATTACCAAGCATTCTAATACGATAAAAAAGAATTTTTTCAGCAGTTTCAATACTTACAGTATCACTCAATTCAATAGTTTCTCCACCATCACTAACATAATCCACATCTTTTTGATTAAAAATATCATTACCAGAAGCACTACTCAAAGGTAAAAATTCTTTAGTAGAACTTGCGCTGTAAAGAGCCGCACTTCCTGTCCCTGCCACCCACGTTTCAGGAATGTAAGTGTTTAAACGAGATGATACTTCATTACACCAATCACATCTCCTCATCCCTGTGCGGTTATTAGGGCTGTAAGCATCCGATTCCGTGTTCGTTCCTAAAAAGTCTCCATCACCATCACCAACATTCGCATCATACCATTCGTGACTTGTGATACCTGAATATAGGTTTATCAAATTCTGGCCTGAACACCACCTTTCTTTTACCAAATTTCGAGACTGCGTTCCCACCTCTAAAGGAATATCCGCCGCCCTGACCTGTGTTACACCATTACTTTCAAGTTCACCAAACAATCTTAAAACAGGAAGTCCTGAAGCATTAGAAGTTTCTCCAAAATTAAATCGAGGAATAAATGAATAACCCATTATTTCACCGTCTGCCGCAGTCCCACCTTGACGACTCATATTGAGATAAAGATTTGGTTTGGGAGCAACTAATCTAAGTGCAATTCTGTCACCGTAACGGTCGCGAGGTTCAGCAATAGGTATCTGATTATCAAAAGGTTGTGTTGAGGGATAAAACTTACGATAATAATGACTACTACAATTATTACATTTAACCAAACCCACCGCTTTAAACTTTTCTACCCCTTTTACGTTACGAGTTTGCCATTTAATTGAAGAAAATCCGTCTTGGTCATTAGTCTGAATTCCAAAATCCACAAAATTAGCCACCGATATGTTTTCACACTTTTTACAATGTGGACAAAGAACTAGCCCCGAATCGGTAACTGTTCCCAAAGGAAGAACGATTATTTTATCCAAAAACAGTTTAACCTTGCTACCTAAATCACTCAAACTATTTGTGTCCATCAAAATTCCCCACATCTGTTCCATGATTCGTTGACCTTGAGAACTAGCCCAACCAATTTTATTAGTGGGGGTGGCCGCCTCAATCATATTGTTGTAAGTAACACTCTTGGCGGCAGGTTGAAGGAATCCTGAAGCCATATTAGTCCACTTGCGGATAATTTGATTAGCCGTGTAAGTGGTGTGAGAAAAACCAATATCGAAGGCTGAAAGAACTAACACAGTTGCTAATTTGTTAACGAAATTATCTTCAGAGTCAATTTTTCCAAAATTATCGTAAGGACTTAAAATCTGTTGAGCGCGACAAAACATCGGTTCACCTAAAACGGGGTCTAACTGCCTGACTTGTAAGTAACTTAAATTTTCTCGCGAACCATCGTCCCAGACTACCTCTACTCTATAAGGATTCTGAGTAGCGTAGATGACACTCGACCCATCAACACCTTTAACATCTACAATCCGCCCCCTTTTACCGTTATTATCTAGTAGGCTGACTCGTAAAAGTTTACTGTCGTTCATTAAAAAGGATTGAGTTACAGAAGGATAGTATTGTCGGGCTTGAGGTCGGCCAAAACCACTAAAAGAATCTAAAACTTCATCCTGTATCTCATCTGTCACCGCCACTCCGATAGCCTGATACATTTCAGGATTGGGCAACGCTACTAAACCCCACCATCGCTGATAAACGGCTTGACGCTCGGCTTGCACTTCAGGGTCAAGAGTTTGTTCAAATTCCTTAGTCAGAGCAATTACATTAGTAAGAGCCACCCATTCAGGTGTAGCGGCCACCATTGATTTAACATTAACTCCTGATACGCTCCACGCTTGTTTATCATTTCTGAACCTTCCTACGAACATAGGCCAATTGCGAACAAAGGATTCTGCCTCACTAATCATTCCGTAAGCGTAAGCAAACTCTTCTAAACCTCTAACGCCCGTGTAGTGAATGTTAGCCTTGTCAGTAGCCGATTTAATCTCTGGAGGCAAAACCAATGTCCTTTTGAATAGTTTAGAAAAAGAAACATTAGAACCTAAACCGTTAACCAGACTCTCTATCGAATATGACCTGTTACCCATAACAGTATTTAATTCAGATTGATTAGACATGGAATAACCTGCCTTTAGGTAGAGGTCTTGCTATTTCAGTTTGTCTATCCGATAATCCCTTTTTATTCATATATTCATCCTCGTTTGAGGGGCGTAACAGAAGGGTTAATTGTTTATTTTCTTAGAAAGGAAATAACCGCTAATAGCACCAATAATCATCCCTAAATAGGGAACACTCTCGGCAAATTGTTCAGCCTTTCTTTCGCTTTCAGGAGGCTCTGCCAAGCCAATAACACCACATCCTAATCTTTTGCCCGCATTCCCTGTCTTTAAAGATTCGGCATCATCTCCTAATCCTAAATCATCACGGTCTTCGTGAACTATTATCATTCTTCCCAAAATGCAATTTCTTTTTGCTCCGTTTAAAGATAAAGTAGAAGTAGATAATCGTCCTTTAGCCACAGCACCTTTGGAAACAATGTTACCTAAATCGCCAAGATGTCTTACTTGAGAGTTTAAACCTCCGTGAACTTGATTATCAGGATTGAAATGAGCGCAAGCCGAATCACAGCCGTCTGTCAAGTCACCGTATTGGTGAATGTGAAAACCATGTTCACCATCAGTTAAACCTTTAATATCGTAATCAATGTGTAACATTTTAGAAGACTCGGTGAAAGTGACGACTCCTGTGACACCGTTATCATTGGGCGCAAGAACAGCAACCGCATGAGAATCCATTAACTCACCTACTCGCTAATCCTATTCAATTTAGTTTGAACGATTTCTCGGAATCTAAGAGAAGCGAGGCGAGTTATGTTACCTAAATCAAAGAAAGTTCCTTTGTTAACAGCCGTTTCAGATAAATCACTCATTCCAACCCCCAGAGGGAACTCGTCTGCTATGGAAATAGGGTTTAAATTACCATTAGAATCTAAAATTACATTCGCAGAGGCTAAACAGAAATTCAGACTGACGTAATTCTCTTTAGCATCCCCAATTAAACTTACATAAAATCTTAACGTGTTTTCAGAACCGTTTTGAATCAATTCGTCTGCCGCACTATCCCATGAACTGCGGAAATCAACAGGATGAGTAAAATTAATGTCTTCGTTTTCTAATTCGATAACGTAATCTTTGGTTATTATACCATCTTGTAAATCTTTAACCGTCTGTATCTGGTTGATAATTTCTTCAACACATCCGTCCATCTGACTTTCTTCTTCGCGACCTGCCCCCATATCTAGCATTTCAACCCACGCTTTAGGGTCAAACTGAATACTTATTTCAGTTAAAAACTCTCCAATTACTTCTTTTACCGAAGTCAATTCACCATCAGTTCGGATAGAGGATTGGAAAGAAGTAGTTTGTTCTAAGTTTCTCTTGGAAGCAGTCGGATAGGAAACTTCAGCGTAACTATCAGTTAAAATCCCTTCAGCATTGGTAACGCCTTCTCCACCCATAGGTTCTTTTAAACCTCGGAATGCGTCATTATTTAAAGCACCTTCTTGACCTGCGTAAAGAATCTTTGAAGCCCGACCTGTTCCAGAACCCCCATACCAAGTAGGGTTACGAATAAAGTCGTTAGCAGGGAATCCAATAACGCGAGTAGTGTCTAACAATCCAAGTTCACGGTATTCATCAGGAAGTTGTTGTGTGCAAGCCGAGTAAAGACCCCAAATCTTAGAATTAGTTTCAGTAATTTCATTTTGAGGCCCGAATAAGTCTGGTATTTGAAAACCCGTCAATTCATCAAGTAACGAATCTATTTGATTTAAAAGAGCGAGTTTATCACCCATTGTTAACCATCTTTCTAAAGTTACTCTACGGCGAAGTATTCCAATATCGTGAGCCGAATAATTTTTGTCTGAAGTTAAGAATGCGCTGATTTGTTCTTGGTAAAAGTTTATTCTTTCATTGTAAGTGTGAGTTTTTGTTTCTAAAGTATTATTTGATGTTCTCGTTCCGTAAGTCACTTGCTTTAACTCAGGACTTCCATCAGCCACAGTCAATTCTTCCATCAACACCAACTTGTAAATCAAGTAAGCCATCGGGTCACCTGTTCCTGCGGCGTTTTGAGGGTTACCATCTCCCGAAGCCATTCTTCCCATCGCCCACATTTTCATTTCATACTCAGCGTAGGTTCGAGAAGTGGCTAAATCTTTTCGGGCTTGCTGTAACATAGAGTCCCATTCAACCCACCTACTTTGTGAGCGTTGTTCATTGTCACTAGAATCTCCTGACGCTCCCATACTTAGTGAACCAAACGAATCAATTGCTCTCTCAATGTAACCTTTAACGATGGCCTCTCGGACGAACTCTTGTCCTGATGCAAATTTAGCCGCCGCCATAGAGTTTAAACCTGATTCTATTTTGCCACCATCACCTTTAGAACGACCCATGCGGTGTCCTACGATGTAGGGCAAGCAGTCCATGACTTCTTTTCTAGTAACATATTGATTACCTCTAAGGTAAGCCAATGACCTTGATAATTTAGCCAAACTGTTTGTGAATCTCATAGCCAATACTCTGTCCATCAAAGCCATAGCACCGTGTCCTCGCTTGATGGCTTGCTGACTCTTTTCCAGACTGTTACGATAAGCCTTGCTTTCTGAAATGGAAGAGTCAATGAAATAACCTGAACTGTTAACAGGGATTAAACTTTTTTTGTAATTTCCTGAATCTCTGTTGTGAGTGATAGTTTCTGCAAAAGACTCTGCGGAAATGTCAATTTTAGCCTCTGGTTCATGCACCCCGAATCTTTGAGCAAACAAAGTAGAAATAATAGATATGTCCATCAAAGCGTTGTAGCCGTCTTTAACATAGGAAACTTGTTTAGTGTTACCCCAAATACCTTCAATTTTACGTTTCTTGTCTCCTACCAATTCTTCGTAGCGAATAGGGGTGACATCTCCCGCGATTATCATATTAAGTAATTTCATGCGAGGGTTAGTAGTCTCACTACCTATCAATCTGCCTTTAAGAATTTTATATCTTTGGTCGAGTAAGGCTGAAGGGAAAAGAAGTTCCATATCAATACGGTCTGTGAAAGCCAAATCGTTTCCTCCAACGTGAGGGTTAGTGTCCATAAAAGCGGTGTAGTTAGGGGATGAGAAAACTTCCCCTCTGTATTCCACTTCTTTTTCAGCAATCAATCCCAGAATAGCGTCTTCCACAGAGGCTTGTGACCTGTTAACTTCGTTGAAGAACTTAATAGGTTGAGTTACAATAGGTCGAGGGAATGGTTGGAAACGATATTGTAATCCTGAAGCGTTTCCGAATGTAGCGTCTTCAGAAGTAATGTCCACGCCGTAAAGTAATTGCTCGGCTCGCTTGTCTTTGTCCACTTTGGCAATACCAATTTCATTTCTCATTTCACTTAGGATTCTCTTTTTTCCTCTTTCGGAAGTAGTTCGTGAATCGTAATATAAAAATCCACCCGCTTCTCTTTCACTAACTTCTCTGTTTTTAACTTTGGTAAGTAAGTCCATTACTGCTTCCAAGTCAGGCTCTTTTTCTCCTGTGCTACCTGCACTCCATTTGCTCAAAACAGAGTCAATAGAAACACAACGATACCAATCATACTGTCCTTCATTCTCCATGCCCACAGGAGGCCATCTTATCCAACCATCCTTTTCCTCTTTGTCTCCACCTTGTTCAATAATAGGACTCCCATCAGCAGTAACTAAAAGAATCATATTTTTCTTTAAAGCCTCTACTGCGATGTGAAAGTAATCGTTAGAAAGCATTCCGCCGATTCCAGCGTCTAAACCAAACATTTTTGTGGTGTGAGTGTTTATAGTTTTAAGATTCATCTCTTGGTATTGAGATAACAAGAAAGAAAATGGGTATCGGTAAGATTCTTCTTTAAATCTACGGTCTTCCCAATCCCTAATTTCTCTATCCGTTCTATTGGGATTCCAAATTTGATTGTTGTTTACGTCTTGACGCTCGCCAATAAAACCATAAGAGTTACCGAATAACAAAGCCGCACACTCAATAAGAGTGGTTTTACCTGTGCCTGGTATTCCACTTAACCTAGTAGTAGTGTCTTCAGAAAGCCAAGCGGCGGTAAACATTTCTTTGTCTTGAGGTGAGTTAAAACCGAAAACCGAACTGATGGCTTCCATGTATTTTCTTATTTGCTTTATTTTTTCTTTACTGATTGCGCTAGATTTAAGACTTCCACCTCCTAATCCAAATCTTTCCACCTTACTGCTTAAAGTAGATTCTAGTTGAGAACCTTCGGCTAAGTTCTTTAATTGACCTTGTGAGGTGGCAAGTAAAGAATCTACGCCTTCAGTATCTTGGTAAATTTTTTGAGGGGCGATACTACCATCCGCACTTTTACTTTTGATTTCTAAACCTCCCTCGGAATTAACAAACTCGATAAAACGTCTGCTTTTTCCTGCACTATCGGTAAGAGAGTTAATGGTTTCAATATCTACGTTTTGAATTATCTCAACAGCCTCAGAACCGTATTTTTCAATAATGGCTTGTAAAGTAGGATTCAGATAATCTATGCGAGTGTCTAAAAATTGTAATTGGTTGTCTTCACTCATTGTCGCCACCACCTAAATTAATTCGGATAATCTGTCCCGAATAGTCAGTCTCAGTTTCATTCTTCAGCACTATTACAAAAGTATTTGGATTAGTTTCATCTTTACCGAAGAATATATCTGATGTATCTGTGAGTTTAGTAGCGTTTAAACGGCGGTCACGGCGAGCCTGTTCTGCTGAATTGAAAACAGGTTCACGAAGGTCACTTGGTTTGACTATTAAACCTGTAAGTTCGCCTTTGAAAGTTTGAGGTGTCTTACCTACGAGTGGCGTAGTAGTAAATTCGTAATCTTCACCCACTTTCCAAGTCGCAGTTAAAACTTTAGTTACTTCTTCCCTTTGAAAAGTAGTTGGATTAAGTTCTTGCTTACTTACTTTTTGGATAAGTTGAATGTCTCTAATCTTTTTCTTGTGTTCAAAGAACTTTACTTCCTGACAAGTATCAAGAAAATCACCCGAATCAGAAGGAATAATCATATTCTTTGAATCGGCAGAAGGTAAAATTACACTTACTTTACGAGGGTATAGCATCCAATCAGCGTTATACGGTGGATTTGGCTCACCGTTGAAACCTGGTAATCTATCAGTAACACTTCCTTCAGGATAGTTAGCAGAATAAACTGTGAACACAGCCTCAATATACCCTGTTACTCCTGTCGCCATTATAGAAGGGGCGTTGTCCCAATCCACAGTATAAGGTTTTTCATAAGGGCGGAATATAGGGTGGTCATGGTTAAAGTCTATTCCTAAAACAGCCCTGATTTCATAACCCTCACCTAAAGTGGTAGATGGAAACTGATTAGATGTAGTGTTGTAATTAGGAATTTTTATAATGTCGTCCCACTTTAAACTCGCACTACTTGAAGAATCTTCTGGGGCTGAGTCGGTTACACCAGACACAAATGAAAGCCCCCCGAATCCAAAAGATACTGGCTGACTGACAGATTCTTCTTTTACCACTTCTTTTACAGGGAAGGCAAAAGAAATATCGCCTTGATAAGTGTGAGTTAACTGAAATTCTGTTCCATTGTCACCAACTAAATTGACTGTTAGCCGAGGATAAGTGTTTAACCCTTCATCAACCGTGAGTTCAGAATCAGATTCTTGTCCAAATTCACTTGGAGCAAAGTCTATAATTATACTTTTAACTTTTCCACCTTCGTTCCATTTCTGTTGGTCTTTAAACATTTGAAGCGGTGAAACTTTACTAGAACGATTAACCACATCTTCTACGGCTTCACCAACGGTGTATTGACGAACCAATCCTTTACGAGCATTAGTCGCCTGTTTCCAAAAACCCTTTTCATCATCGTAGGTCGTAGCAGGGTCTATATCATCAATAGGAGCAGAGAAAATAAGCCGAACACTCATTCCTTTAGCGTTGTCCTCATCTAAAGTAATACGGAAATTAGAAAACTTACTGTAATCTATTTCACGGTCATTTGGAAAAGGCTCAAAGTTCATATTACTTCTATTAGCAACAGTTTGAAACAGTTTAGAAGCAACTGCTACTTGTTCTTCCACAGTTAAAGCGGGTTTAGTAGTCATATCAGGGACAGGAGTTTCATCTACTTCTATTTCTTCTACCACTTCTACTTCTTCTTTTTCAGAGTCATCGGAAGTCGCCCCTAAACCACCAAAACTAGGGCTACTTCCTGAAGGTTGTGAGGGGTTAGGCGTTTGAGTTGGTGATGGTGCAGGTGGTGAGGGGGCGGTTGTTCCCGTAGATTGAACGATTTTGTAACTGTTAGCAGGAACAGCGCGAGTTCGACCTTTAACTTTTAAACCTGAACTTTCCCATGTGTTACCATTGGCTTGCATGGTGTAAAGAGGGCTAGTAGGAAAAAACTTTCCTTTCTTATCGGTGTATTCATACCTTAAAGGAGTGGCTTTCAATTCAGGTAATCCAGATTGCGCTATTGTATCATAAATAGGTTTCTTTGTCACGGGGTCTATTCGTGTAGTCTTGATTTTCTTAACTTCATACCTTCTTCCTAAGAGGGGAATCTTTTTTTCTTTGAAACTAGATGAAGTGATTTCAATGATGTCGCCGACTTGAACCATAACGATACCTAATTAAATCTAACCGAGATACTATAAGAAGGCTCGCCCATTAGTTAAAGTAAGTTTCTTTCCTGCCATTGTTCGTATAATTCAGCCCTCAAGTAATTCAAAAACTCATCGAACCATTCCTGATAGGTGTTTAACAAAACATATATCTGTCTCATTTCAGGAAATTGTTGAGCGTAAAGAGTAATATCGTGTAAAAAATCATCCATTGTTATTGATAGTGCTACTCGATACATTTTAGCACTTTTACTCTCTCCAACCTCACTTTCTAACTGCTCCCAAAAAGACGCAGGAGGTATAAACAACAAAGAGAGTAATTCTTCGTCTTCACCACCTACTCTTTTCATTTTAGAAAAAGCCATCTTCGGAGTAGTGGCTTCTAAATACTTACCCCATAATCTTTGGTGGGATGGTAAGTGAACCGACTTTAACCATTTCAACCATTCAGGCATTTGATTAACTATAAATCTCCGCCAAACAGCGTTCCCTCCCGTTATAGCCACACTATTCACACTCACAAAGAATTAGAACTTCTAAATTGGTTTCTTTTAGGTGTCCTATCTAAAGCATCAGCATCAGGAGATGCCATTTCATTACTTAAACTAACATCTAATTCAGGTATTTCTAATTCAATACCCTCTATCCCAATATCTTTACTGTTTAAATCATTGAGAGAACCTCTTGACCACCCTGAAGTATCGCTTCCCGTAACAATACTACTTTCTGCTTCCATCGCAGTTAATTGATTAGACTGAGCCGAATGTAATTCAGAGATAAAACTTTCATCTGCACCTAAAGCATTAGAGGGTGTGGTAGAAGTAGTAGTAGTATTCTGTTGAGACTTTATAGACGCTCTTTCTGCCGCCATCGCTTCTGCTAATCCAGAAACCTTGAAAGCATTAGCCGCTAAACTCTCTGCACCTGTTATGTTGAAAGCGTCTTTAGCACCTACCATCTCGAATGCCTGTGTTTTTCTCCTCATACTATGAGCATCTGTGGAAGTTTGCCCTCCTTGACCTGGTTTGGCTTGGGATTTAATATGAGCGACCAAATCTTGAGCAGACATAGTAGGTGTAGCATCGGCAGGGTCAACAGACCACATTTTACGAACCTTAGTTTCTTGACGCATAGCACTTAAAATATCATTCCGACCCTCATCTATAATCCCTGAAGACTCAGAAGACATTAAATCTATCGAGGTTTCATTCGGTTTACCCCCGTTGACCCGATATTGATTATCAGCAACCTTAACTTCTTCTTTAGACATACCATTTTCAGAGGCTAAAACATTTACAGGGACTATGGTTGAAGACTTAGCAGGAAGTTTTTCCCATCCCGTTGTCGCCTGTTGAGTCATTTCTACATTTTTTTGTTGCTGAGAGTAAATATCACTACTTGAACTTCCGACCCCTCGCGAGGATATTGTATCATTTGCTAAAAGGGAATAATAGTCTATTTTTCCTAATTCAAGGAGTGATTTCGGTGCGGCGTGATTAGGCCCACCATCAGGCCCAAAAGATTTAGGGCGAGGTTGGGTTTTCTGAACTTGTTGTTCTTCTTGTAGAACTGTCCCTACATCATCCTCTGTGCCAAAAAGATTATTCAGTTCAGAAGCAGATAAAGCGGCGGCATTAGCCTCTAATAAAGCCGCATCTGCCGCATCGAGTTGAGTTTTAACACCAGAAAAATACTGATAAGCCCCTTGAATTAGTGGCCCGAACTCGTTAGCCATAGTAGATAAAGAAACTAATGTTTGAGTAGTGGGGCTTTCAGGGTCAATAACCTTTCCCCCATGTTTATCTAGTATCGCCAATAAAGGCACTAGAACTTGTTTAGTTAAGTCATCGTTTAAACCTAATTTTTTCGCAAATTGTCCTACGTCAACATCCCCTAATAAACTCTCTATCGGAGGTTTAGAAGAAGATGTAGGAGGTTTTGGTTTAGGAGGTAAAGTGTTTCGTTCTTCGTAACGAGAAGAGTTCGGTTCTAAAATATCATCAAAAGCCATACTTGCACCGTTATTAGTAGGCAGACATGATATTTAACCTATGCTATACGGTTATCCGTTTACAGGTCTAAAAGGTTGAGCGATAGCATCTACAATCATAGTCACAATTTGCTCTCTGTTCTCAGCCTCATCAGGTTCAATGATTTCTAAAGCCCCTAGTATAGAAGAATTAAAAAAGTGTTCTAAAGTTTTAAAGTCTCTAGTTTCACCTTCTTTACTTGTAGTAACTAATAAGGTGTTTAAATGTTTAAGAAATTTTTTAATTTCTCGCTCGTATCTAAGATTTTTATAAGTTAAAAGTGTGTAAAGAAAATCAGAATTAATAAAATTGTGTAGTCGGTCGTGTAACAAGACATTTTCATTCGCTAATTGAGTAACTGTTTGCATATAGGAATTAGAAAGTAAAACTGTTCTTTCATCGTCAGGAGACATACCCATAATATTTTCTGTAAAATCAATAAAGAGTTTTTGTTGAGCCTTTATCCTTTCATTCTCTAAAGACAATTTAAGATTTTTCAAATTATTCCTTAAAGCATTAAAGTCTTGAGTGTCGCTCATTTGTTCACCTCAAAGACCTTGACTGCTGTTAAACCTTTGTAAAATATTGCTAGTCGCAAGCGGGTCATAAGGTTTTTTCTCTGCTCTTTGTTCTTGTGCCTGTGCTAAATCACTAAGTTGGGCTTCTAATCGAGCCAAGCGTTCTTCTGCCTCACCCATCTTTTTACTCCATCTTACTTCTTGAGCCACACCACCTACAACCAAGCCTGTCACCCCTGCCATAACAACGGCTAAAGTGCTGTGACCATCCCCCACCAACTGTTTAGCGTCATCTAAGGCTTTACTTATCGTATCGTTCTCAGCCATAACTCCATCTATATCACCCATCTCGGCTTTCATATCAGAAACTAATGAACTGCGTTCTCCTAATCTACGATTTATTTCTTTGCGGATTTTTTGACTGTCATCAGAAAACTTATCAAAATCTTCTTCAGACTCAACAGGAGTGTTTAACATAGAACCCCATAACTCATCTAAATCATCATCCGACAAATCTTCTAAATCAATTTGTTGTTTAACATTAATAGTGCGACCTTCCGCCGCAAAAACTTTAGGCATCCAATTACTATCCTTTTTTACACCTGCCATAAGTCTATTTTTAAAGGTGGACTCGTCAGAAAATATCTCTGGTGTGTAAGGCCCATATTCTACAATTTTCTTCATACCTCTAATACCTTTACCTCGTTGAAAGACGATAAACTTACCATTGTCTCCAAAAGTTTCCAATATCTCAGATTCAGTAGGTATAAAATCTCCTGACCAAATATCTTTAGTCCCAGAGTTTTTGACACCTTTAAGATACTGTCTTACAAAATACATTAAAAGCCACTCCAATTAGGATAAACATCCTATTTATGTCCGAATGTAGCGGTTGGACTATATGAACATTGGCTACGCCCTATCCCCAAAGATAGAGCAAAGAATTATAAACATTATTAATTAATTCATCATCTTCTAAAGAATCTTGACTCTCAAGCAAATCGTTCATAGCAACAATAGTGGAAGATATATTTCTCCTCTTTAATCGTTGAATTAAGACAGGCAAATCCATAGCATCTGCCCTTTCTTGATACCCCTTTGATTTGACGTATCTTTGTAACTCTACTAAGTCTAATCTCCACCTATTACCACTATGTTTTTGATAACCTGTGGTCGGACAGAACATTTTTCTATTCCTTAAAACTCCAACAATCTCTGGAGCAGTATGTCGGCGACTCTTTCCTAACCCAAAAGAAATATGTTCTACAATTTCCCTACTACTTGAAGCCCCATTACCCTCTAAAAGATATTTAACTACATCGAATATTAAACCTTCAGTAGCAGGAAGGGAATGAAACTTAGGTTTCTTAGGTTTAGCATCAGGAGAAGTCATAAACTCACCTTACTGCTTTGCTACACCATGTTCTTCTTGAAGTGCAATCACAAACTCATCAAACTCTTCTTGCCACATATTTTGAGCATCTGCTCTCAGGTTAGCAGGAAAATCTGCTTCCCATTTAGAGGTAGCAGTTTCCAAGTCTAATGACTCATCTTCATTCATCATTTCCGCTATTTCTGCATCTTTAGCAGATTCAAACTTTTCTTTAAGTTCCTCTCTGATAGCCATCAAACGAGGCTTACGGTTTTGTTGATAGTAATGATAAGAAATGTCTATTACAGCCGCACTTCCATTAACAGGGTCGCCACTTTCAATAAACTCATCAGGAGAATCGAACAAAGACCTAAGTTCTTTTTTGTAATCACTAGAACTTGCATCAATAGCAGTAAACTCTTCTAAGTCCTCATCTAAATATGAACCCTTAGCCTTCATTTTTGACTCCATCTCAAAAGCCATATCTTCGCTTAATCTCATTCCAACACGTTTCCAATATCTTGTTTCACTCATTTAATCACCTTTGTCGTTAGACAAACTTATTTTTCACCTATCCGTTATAAACTATGACTACGGATGAACTTCAGTAACACCCTTTTCAGACTATTTTTCCTCATCCTCGCGCGGGTCAGACACAAGGGGTAATGGTTGAATGCGGAAATAAGGTTTTTCATTACAAATAGCATCAACTATAACTTCTACTTCTAAGCAAGGCTCATTAGATTCAGATTCAGAAAGTAAAAATTGAACCCCTCGCATTAAATCCAAAGAAACAGCCTCAACTAATTCTTCTCGTAAATGAGGGTGGCGACAACACATATTATTTTCAGACACAATTTAAGTAATCGTATCTGCTCTTTATGCTTTGGGATTTACCATTACTACACCGTTGTAGTTGTGAACAGAGATTCGCCGCCCTTTTTTAACGGTGCAAAATACGGCATCTAAAACATCTGTATCAAGAAAACCTTGGTTAAACATTTCCAGAATCACACCTCTTAAATCATTTATCATGTAGGCGGATTCCATTTGTTCACAATAGTATTTCCAAGGTTTTCCATTACGCCCCATTTTTCTTATGGGAACTTGAGCGTTAGCAGGGTGAGGACTTAAATCTTTAGGCCACACAGAATCAGATAGCGGTTTTGATTCTAAAGTCTTCTTTAATTCGGCGTTCTCTTTAGCCAACTGATTCATTAAAGGCAAAACTTGTTCTCGGAGAGCCTTAAAATCTCTTTCGTAATTATCAGATTCCTTAAGTCCTAGCAACGATTTTAAAGTAGTCACAGGATTCACCTTCGGGGTTGCGACTCATCTAAACCAATGTTATTGGAAAAACGCCCACATTCTTGACAAAATAAAGAAGAGTTTCTTTTAGCGTAAATTATTTTAACATCAGAAGACAAACAGTAAGCACAAATCCTAAACACAATATCACCTAAAACAAACAACTCATATATTCTTTAGTATCACGGTTAAAGTGATAAAGAGTAAGATGGATAGTTGGAGAACCTGCTCTGCGTCTTTCATCATTTCTTTGCACCCAAGCAGAAAGAAAACAAGTTAACACAGGGGTTAAACCTGTAATATACAGATGAACATGAGTATTGTCTGTAATATTATCAATAAAACTCACGGAAGTTTGATAATGATTAGGAAAATCCAATGGATTTTCGACTATTGTTGGAAACAAAAAGTTATCTACATTAGGAATATCGTGGCGAGTAGGGCCACATAAACCGACATTAATCATTCGCTTTCCACCGCGTCAGCCGCTACAAGACCTGCTAAATCAGCAGTAATGTTTTCTATGTCTGCCTCATTATCAGCAATCGGGATAGTGAAAATAGTTCCAGAACGAAGGTGGACAGTTATCTCATCTGCCGTAGTAGTAAAAGCGGCAATAGAATCTCTGCGAATGCAAGATATTCCACCATCAGTCTTGTAAGGTTCGGTAAAATCATTCATGTTTAACCGCCCAGATATAGTTTTCAATTGTGTTCTAATTTCATTCATCATCTTAATCATTCCTTTGTTGGGTTGTAGGTCAACAGATAGCGAACATATCTCTGACCTGTTAAATCTCTCGACCATTGGTGTTCAAACTCATATCCTTTCTTCTTTAAATCCATTATTCGGCGGGGAAGACTACGGATGCGATACATTTGGGCTTCACCATCACTAATCGTATCGTATTTATTGAAATGCTCTTGAAGCATTTGCACTTGTGTCATTCCTGCCATATTCATTTTATTTTGTGGGGGCATCTTAATTCCTCTAATCTATCCGAAGGACGGCTAGTATAAAAGAGTTATGGTTTAATGTTGAGGTTTAGACTGAAAATGCTGTAATACGGCGTTCCAATTTTGGTCGTGTGTGTAATCAGCAAGGATTCCTTCAAGAGAAAGTTGAAATTCTATCATCCAATACTCTTTTTCTTCGCGTTTAAGTTCCTGACAGTCGGGACAACAAAAAAACTCTACTCCTTTATAGTCAGTAATTAAATCTAAGTAAATGTCTAAAGTTTCTTCGTCACAGACTTCACAAGGATTTCTTTCATATCCACAGTAACATTCAGCATCTCCATCTTCATTAGGTTGTGAACCACAACTACGACAACGCAGACCCATTTTACTCAGCCTAATAAATCCTTTAAACTATCTAAAGACCTCATCTTATCATCTTCTTTTAACCAGATGTTCGCACAGATAGTTTGTCTAAAGATTCCATGTTCCTTAACTTCCTTACACCAATTCCAACCTTTAATTTCTACGGTATTACTATTAATATCTCCTGTGGTCACAGTCCAGACAACTATTCTATCATGTTTTACATATTTTTCTAATTGGTGTGGAGGAATACATCTCTTAAACTTATCCCAATGGTGCGGCCTCAATCCTTTAATCTCCAAACCTTGTGTTTTAATTTGAATATCTCCATTAGTATTAGGTTGAAGGTAGTCTTCAAAATGACAAAGCACTTCTTGAGTAGGGATGAACTCGGAAAACCACTTTTTACAGGCGACTTCAGATTTATAACCTACTAAATTACTGCTCACTTTGTTATGATTATATGTTCCAGAACCTTTACTACCCTTTTTACTGTAATGTTCGACAATTTTTTTAGCGTTTTCTAAACACCAACTAAGTTCTGACTCGCTTAATTCTATTATTGTATTCATTATAATCCCCCTATGCAGTATAGTTTAAAGTAGTAAAGTGATAAGTGGACATTAAATCGTAATAGTCTTGTTGTTCCCCGCTTGCACCTTCTCCACTTCCTTCAGCCCTAATTCTTAACTGAATAGCATCATCAATATCTGTTAAAATTACAGTTTCATTTACTGTTTCTTCTTCACCAGACCATTCTTGACTGTAATAAATATCTCCTGTGGAATTGGCTGGCTCTAAAGTAAGATTTAAATAACCTGTTTGACCTAAAGTTCTGTCTTCAAAACGATAAGTAAAATTAAGATACACAGTTAAACTTGAATTGTTCCCCGAATAATCAGAAACATACTGATTCATTTGCCCCATTCTTAAGATGCTAGTAAACTCATAAGTATCGTTAAACCACTCAGTTTCATAATCGTAATTAATTTCAGGTTCTTTAACTACATCATCGTCAGTAAAAGGAGTTATACACCCTGCTAAAGACGATACTATCATCAAAATTATAACTATCACCATCATCATCATCATCATTCTGTTTTTCATTTTTTTCATTATTATTCCTCCATGTTATTACAAGTTTCACACGAACCATCATCATAACCTATTACATAACCATGTGAACAAGTTATATCGGGGTCTGGAATCTCCATAGCAAAATCTTTTATCCAAAAATCAATGTTATCTTTCATCGCCATTAAACAATCAAGAGTGTAAGGCACATCAAAATCAGTCACATTAGCAGGTGTAGCGAAGGGGTGGTTTTTAGGAGTAGGGCCGAAATAGTTTAAAGCCACAGCAGTAGTTATCCAATATGCTTCAAAATGCTGTTGAATGTATTGAGAGTCGTGTGGGCCAGAAAAAGGATTACATTCTTTCCACTCACTATCACACACTTCACAATTGGGTTGCTGTCCGTATTGGTCACTTTCAGCCGTTAAATCTTTCCAAATATTATAGGTAACCTTTTCAGAGTCACACGTTCCGCAAAAACAATCTAACTCACTACAACTATCTCGCATTATTACACCTCATATTTTATTTTTCTTTTTGCTATTGGTTGTATCATTGGCAGAAGCAGTCTTAACTCCTCCGAAAATAGGCTTATTTTTCTTACTCTTGGCTCGCCTGTATTTTTTAGGTTTCGATAAACTATGTGAGTCTTCAGCATATTTATCGTAAAACTCAGTTGCCGATAAGTTGTCATCAACAGTAATCATAGAATTAGAACGATGAGTTTTACGCTTACGATTTTTCATAACTAAAATCTCACCTAATATTCCTGAAATGCAGATAAAAATAATTGCAGAAGAAACAATTTGTCCGTTTTGAAATAGTAATTCTGCGTTAGTGTCTGTGGCTTGCCTAATTTCTAGTTTACTACTATTAAAGAGTCCTAAGCCACCTGCAAAGGCCACAATCATATAATTGGTAATTCTTTTAAAACTCATTGGTCTTCCCCCTCAGTTCCTATAATACCTGATAATCCTGTTAAACCTATGTTTCCTTCAAGACCTGTTAATCCGTGATAACCTTGATTACCTTGCTGGTCTAACCAAACTTTACTCATCAAGGCAGTAATTCTTTTATTTAAATCTAAAATAAACCACCCTTGTATTATTAAACCTAGACCTATTAGAATCGTCCCTAATAAAGTTAATTCTGCTATTGTAATCATTATCTCACCTTAAAATCATCAAGTGTAGTTACAGGTCTGCAAAAAGTCATTCCAAACTCGGTTAAATATGTTTGTATAAAAACAGTTTGTTCGATTGCGGGTGTGCCAGATATTTCAAATCCAAAGTCGTTTAAATTAACCATAGTATCAAAATACTTTAATGGCAACCCCTATATGAATGCTTGTAATATTAAAGTAGGCTTTCGTCTTTGAAAAAAACTTCAATAGGTAACCACTCACCTGCTTGCTTACCGGATTTAACGCCAAACAGTCGCCCTACTTGAAGACCAACCTTTAATCTGCCCCTGTCGCCTGTCAATCTGCCTCTACATTCTTCAGGTTCACTATTCCTCAGAGCGATGACTTCTTCAGCAGAGAACAATTTATCGGAAACTACCATTCTTCCAGTTTCTTGATTATATTTAGATGCTCCCGTGATTTTAAGGTGAAAACCTTTACCACTTGAAGATTTACGAATCCAAACACTATCGTAATTAGTAGCAACCTTAAGAGCAAAGTCTCTGAAATCATCCATATCTTCGACATCATCAATGTCAAAAGTTAAAGTAGCATCCATCTAATCAATTCCCAAGCCACTCTTGATTTTCTTCAAACCACTCATCAGGAATTGGCGGTGGTGGAGGTGGTATTTCAGAGGGTTTAAACTCAAAATTGTTTGCAGATGTAGAATTAGACCTTTGGTAATTAGGTTGTGTAAACTCATTTTCCATAACTGTCACTACTTTATCAACCATATAATACATCTTAGTAAGAAAAAATGTCATAATAATACCAAAAGTGACATCCAAAGCAAAATATTCATCCAAAAGAATCATCTCCCATTATTTTTTTCATGTTCTATTCTTTCTTCCGCCATGTGTTGTCGCCAGACTGTAATTTCATCGTGTAAATCACTCATTTTTCTCACCTAGTATCATTTTTTCTTTGATTATTAAACGACCAATAAAGAATCGAACTCGACTTACCATATTTAAAACTCCCATTTATTATGATTATGAGTTTCAGGAATCTGGTGATGTGAATGGTCATGCCCTATAAAATAAACTGCGATAAAGAACAATAAAGAATGAATTCCCGTTAAAGTTGCCGCAACCCACGCCTCTTCTAAAACAGCCGCAACAAACTCGGCTACATGAAGAAAACCATCTAATCCCAATATAAATTGCGTCCCTCTTAAAATACTCTCCCTTATTTTTATTTTACGCACTTTCATCACCATTTAATCTTTTAAGTCTGTATGTTTTATTTTATGTTGTGTATAAAGTTTCCTTTTTATCTTAGGGGCTTTGAAACCCCACTTGATTTTATCAACTCTAAGTGCTTCCTTTGTCATCGGTTGTGTTAATCTTCTCAACATTACTGTTTTCAAACACCCCTTTCTTACTATACCTACTATACTATCACCGTTGCTTTCATATCCTGAATTATCTGTCATTCGGAAATCCTTTAATTTCATCACAATTATTCCTATATCTTTATCAACACAAAAATCCACCGTAGACCAAACTTTTTCGATTTTCAATGTAATTTCCAATTCCTCATCAGCAGTTAACCGTAAAGCCATTCTATCAAAAGCATGACTATCTATGTTCATTTTACTCACATTCATCACCCAGTAATCTTTTTAATTGTTTATGTTCTATTTTGTTTTTTTGTATTTTAGTTTTATTACCTTCTTTTAATCTAAGAGATTTTATATAATCTTTAAACTCATCTAAATCCAAGTCTTCCATCGTTCAACAACCTCTTAATAATGACATATTTTATTTATACTTATGTGTTTCAAACACCATAAGATAGTCTAATACAGTCAATACATAGATTTTCGCTTTCATAAGTTTCGTTTACTTTACAAGATTTACAAACCATCCTATTTCCCCCAATCTTGCACTCACCAATGCACCAAAATATGATAACTGCCTATTAAAACTGCCGTAGTTAAAGCAGAAAATAAGTTTGCCATAAATTGAACGTAAAGGTCGTCCTCCACATCTTTATCTAAATGATGCCCGTGAAATAACCATTTTTTCATCAAATCGCCTACAAATCTAAACTTTCTAAAACAGGTGCATTATCGTTATCAATACGCTGAGTAATCTTACGGTCGAACTCTTGAAGATTAGCCCTGTCCTTAGACATTTTTATCTCTAGTTCTGAAACCACCTTTTTATTGACATAAACATCACCGTTCTCCTGCCGCTTATCCTCCTCGTAAGGGGTCGCAACTCGGCGGTATAACTCTAACTTCACACACTCTAAAACACCAATAAAATCGTTTAAGAAAGAGTAAGAAACCCCATTAGCCTCGATAAGACCTTGTGCTACTGTTGATATGAAATAATTCAAACGACCTCTAAAATTACCATTTCTAAGTGTAGTAATCAAAGCCTTTGCTATTTCATCGAGGTCTTCTCTTTCATCAGAAGGGATGTAAGGCATATCCTAACGCCCCTTTGTAAAGAGTAAAGTAAACGTGCGAATAACATCTTGAGATGAAAGAGTGCAAGATTCAGAAAATAAAGGATAATCGTTTACAGTTATTCCTTTAACTGCCTTATCCAAATACTGATAAACTAATCCTGCGCCTTGAAAAGATTTAACATCTGGAAACACACTTGTAATCATATCTCTGTCCGACATAGGAATATGCCCCATTGTAAAAACCTTCCCCGTTTCAATGTCGCGGGCAAGTTGCATTAATTCTTCATCCGACATACTTACTAATTCACTCATAAATCTTTCTAGTGACAAACACTATATCACTTTAACCCCAAATCAAGTTAGCAAATAGGCGTAAATTAGGAATCCCCACAGGCTCGTAAGCCACCATAGGAACTTGTCGAACATTCATATCTCCCAAAAGCGATGCCGCTAAGTTTAAAGAATCTGTATGGACTTGATGTTGACTATGTAAAAGTTTAACTGCCTCTAAATCGGAAGTCCATTCTTCACCAAAATCAGGAACAATTCTATTAACAATAATACCCCAAACCGAAAGATTCAACTTTTTTAAATACTGAATAGTCCTGTAAGTTTCCATCACACTTAACTTCTCAGGTATGGTAACCAAGATTATTTGCGATTGAGAAGAAGACATAATAGATTTAAACTTGTTAATGTCTTGTTTCATACGGTCAACCATATTTTCCATTTCTGCATCAGTCTTTTTCTTAAAAATCGCCCCTTTCATAACCTCAAACTTGCGCTTCAAAGCCAAAACTCTACTCAACCAAGCGTTTATTATATCAGGCGTAGTTAAAGCACGAAGGGCTTGTCCACTTGGAGGAGTATCAGCAATAATAACATCCCATTTTCCTGATTCAAATTCTTCTAAAACTGTTTGGCAAAAAAATATTTCATCTAAACCAGGCATGAGCATATCGTTGAACAAATCTACGTCAATTCCCACTCCTTTTTTAAAGATAGTTTTAAAGGCATCGTTTAGAGAGTTCATAAATTTTACGGCTCTCTGAGTAGCGTCCATTTCTAAAGCCCATAAATTAGGCATCACTTGTTTTTCCTCATTAGACAAGGAACATTGAAGCAAATCACCTACGTTGTGTGCAGGGTCACTCGACATTAGTAAAACTTTCTTACCTGAATCAGCCTGTTTTATAGCGGTAGCCGCACTTGTAGTAGATTTACCTACACCACCTTTACCTGTTACCATAAACAATTCAGTCATACTATCATTACTCAGTTCTTACTTATGAGTGTTCGTCTTGTTATTTCCAGAACTTTAATTCATCCAATCATGGATTCTTTTACTTCCAATCAAAATAGCCGAAGCCCATAAACCTATAAATATTCCTAGATTTTCATCTTGGGTATAAGTGTAGATACTGCCAGCAATGCTGGCGGCGGCGAGGGCAAAACCAATTTTATCTATATTTTCTCTAATGTTTAGAAGTTGTCTAATGTGTAGCGTATTCATAACTCTTGTTAGGACAAATAGTATTTAGCAGTTGCTATTTTGCCAATCGTCAAACCAATTCCACTTCAAGATACCTTCTTGGGAAAAGGTTTCAGTTAAAGGCTTAACAATTTTAGAAACCATCGTTAAACCAGATAAGAAAATAGAATATCTTGATTCAAAGTTCTCCGTCATATAGTGGTCACCCTCTTCTTCTTCTGAAACAGACCTAATGTGGGTGCTGACTAATGTTCCTTTAGGAAGATAAACACCTTTACCCTCAGTTTTAAAAGAGTAGAAGCCTGAAGGTTGAATAGTTAAAGGAATAGATTCCCAAAGGACTTCATCAATGCACAAGTCTAAAATCCAACCATCCCCTAAGTCTTCAGGAAAAGCCCACTCTATTTGGTGTAAAACTACTTCCATAGGTAAAACTAAAGATGCTACGGAATCTCCAGAGATAGAAGGGATTTTTCCGTAAAAAGAACAATCCCATATTTTCCAGCGCAATTCATCATCATCAAGTTCAAAAGGATTAGACACGGTTAATAACCGACTATATTAAACGGCTTTGCTATTTTAAGATGTCGCTCTTAAGATTCAAGGCAACACTAACTTATCTTTTACCTATCAAGCGTGTTAAGAAAACTAATCCTAAACCAATTGCCCCCAACATTTTTACAGAAAGTTGTGGTGCGGAATCAGAACTATTATTAGCCCACACAACACTTTCCCCTGATTGCCCTTCGGAAACACTTGGGTCAGTAACCGAACCATCTGCCTTTTTACATAGTCCTGTATTAGATTCGTAAGTGCTGTTAGGAGGGCAACAAGGAATATCAGCCAATCTTGGAGGATTAGTTTCTACCAATGGCCGTTGCATTCCTTTAGGACAAGTAGCGTTTCCATAAGCATCAGTTTTTGTAGGGTCGTAAACTCGAACTTCAAAGTTATGAACGTGTCCCGAAGCAGGAAAGTCACAATCGTTATTACTCAACTTTGCTCCTGTGAACATAGGAGATAGCCAAGGAGATGACCACGCTAATAATTCCGTTCCTAACAAAGATGTTTGGATAAAAGCACTTGTTGAGGCTACTCGGACTGTTGATACTTGGGCGGCTTTAGCCATAGCCCTGATACCTGTTTGACTCATCTTTACTGCTCGAAGTCCTAAAGCGGCTTTTGTTAAACCTTGAGCAACCCACCCCCCTAAAACAATGCTACCTACTTCCAAGATTCCACGAACAGCGTAATTCCAAAATCCTGCTTTACCAGCATACCAATCGTTTTCTTTAGTGCTGTTAGCATCATAACCGTATCTTAAAGTAATCAAATAAGAACCTTCCTGATTAAAAGTAGTGATATTAGAGTCCTTTAAATTGTAATCTGAACCATCAGAAGTGAAAATGTTAGATTTTCCTTGTAAGGTCTGCAAAGTGTAAGGATTATTCTGGGCTATGTTAAGCATCTGCTCTCCAATATCAGAGTAAATGTTCTCTAAGTTATCAGCAAACTGCTCAGGAGTAACCCCATCATTATTATACCATTCAGGATTTTGTCGCTTAGACTCTGCTACTGAAAGTAAGGCTAGATTGGGATAATTGTAATATTGGCGGTAAACATCCACCCCACCTAATCCCGTTAAAGATTCTTTCTTCTCATTAGCCACATGATAATCTTGAGAAAATCCGTCTTTCGCCCATTTAGTGACAGACTTCCAGCCAAAATCAAACTTCCCGTCTTTAGCCCCTGTGTCTAAAGGAATCCCTTGTATCTGTAATTTCGCCCCTTTTGGAACGACTAAAGTGTGCAAAGTAGTTCCATCAGCCATTTTAGAAGTATCAACACGACTCAAACGAGCGTTATCTTCCCCTTCAACTCTAATTTCTGTGGCCAGAGCAGTATTGCACTTCTTACTCCAAGAAGCAGAGTAAGCCGACTTTCCCCTAAGAACATAATTGGCTGGTGCGCTGTATGAAGTGGAGAACGATTCTGCTGAGAAAGATTTAGGTGTGCTAACACCCTGCAAGGTTAAACTGTCGAAAGGCGTGAAGTTATCTAACATTAATTACGACCCCCTACTAAAATTAAACTTCCAACTAAAACTCCTACTGCTAACAGATACTTGTAATCAGGTTCAGAGTCGTCTTCACGATTATCTACTAATTGAACTGTGTCAGTTTGAGTGGTAAAGGTAGGATTGTTATCTGATTCTTCTACCTCAACTGTAACTTCAGGAACGGGATTATCAGGAGAAGGTGAAACAAAGAGTAAAAATCTTAAAGGGTGGGAAGCGTTACCCACATTACCATTTCTCCTTCTTATCTGACTAGCAAGTGCTTTGGAAACTGTGATGCCCTGCCCTTCGGTGGATTTAAGATAAATAAATATCTTATACAGTCCTGCTTGCTCAAAAGTATGCTCGATTTTTCCCCCTTTATCACCATACATAACTGAGAACTCTTTGGTGACAGTTTTATTAGTTGTTAAATTAACCACATCTATTCCAAACAAAGCCACAGGCACAGCCTCTCCGAAGCCTGGCGACTTTAAGGCTTGAGGTTTAAAGAAACTAGATTCAGTAGTAGCCACATCCGCTTCCACAATAAGTTGATGGCCAATAATTCCTGCGTTAATGCTCTCGGAGGAATGGATTTCTCCAAAAACTGACCCTGAATCTGCGTTAAAATAAGAGTGTTGCATAGGGTCTGGGGAGATATACGCTCGGTATCGAACTCGCACATGATTCTGAAGTGTCCCTTGACCTGCGATGTTTTTACACTTTATCGGGGTTGATTGACAGACGGCATACCAATCATCGTATATCCACTTGTTCCAACTAATCCATGAATTATTTGTCGGTTGGAAATTGTAAAGCCCTACTTCAGAAACAATTCCTTTATTGCTCGGCATCTGGGAAAAATTATCATACTTAACTTTGTATTGCCACTTCCAATTTATCCGTTGTGTGTAATGAAAAGATTTACTTCTCATCAACGCAGGTGGTTTACTAGAAACGGCCTCTAAATCTAAACTGTCAGGGTTAGTGTAGTTTAAAGCCGCACCAAAATTAGATAAAATGCCCTGATAAGTGTTGCGAGCCATCACAGGAACAGTTAAACTTCCAGCAGAATCCGAGGTTTTACCTAAAAATCTCAAGTAAGCCTCTCGATTAGCCCCTTGCAGTAAAGAATCATTGAGACTTCTCTTAGGAATAATAGTTTTTGTTTCCTGATGGAAAACCTTCCTAATACTTTCAGATAAGTTGGGATGTTCCCACATAGGATGACCTCACCATGTATGAAACAGGCACACTATAAGAACGCTATGATATTAATTGGTGCGATGGGTATGTTATCTTAGATGCACCAATTCTAAGAATAGGTGGTGCGCTTGGGTCTGTCATCTTAGATGCACCAAGTCTAAGAAGTTGGAGAAAGGGATTTGGTCATACCCTTAAATCGCCGACAAAGATTACCGTTTCAATCACGACAACAACCTACTATTGAGAGTTACCTCATACACCTCAGACACTTGCCCGTTGGTAGGGTCACAACAACCCATAGTAGCGCATTAGACCTCTATGTGGGGTCTTATTCTGCCATCTCCATGTTCCCCCGCTAAAGGGAACAAACTATCGTATTGCCACTTTTTATTTAAGTCTTTCGATACACCTTTTTGTTTTCGCACATTGTTTTAAAATATCCTCGCTGAAGGGGTATAATCAAGATTTATTTAGACAGGGAAGATAAAGTGTAATCCTGATACATTTTCTGATACTTATCATATTCTTTCTTAAACTGTGGATTCGCAAAATCGAACTGAGGGCTTCGTGCATTAGGAGAGTTCCAATCATATTGATTTGTTCTTTGCATAGGGGTTTTACGATAGTCATACGGTCTGGAAGGGTTATAGGGATTTAAAGGGCGGTTTTCAGGCCGATACCTTTCATTTCTCTTTAACCAATCCTCATAGTTTCGTTTGGCTTTGTCCCCCTCAAAATATGCGTGATTAGAAATCTTCTTGCGATTATACTCATACAGCACTAAATTGAAAAGACCTAAAGCCTGTGTGTATTGCATTTTGTCTTTCTTCTGATACGGCTCACCTTCAAAACTAACCCAATTGAACAAACCTTGCGAGGGTAGGTCTGGACACTTAGCGTCTGGGGTTAAAATGGGTAAAGAGTGAATCATGTTGTAAGCCACATCCACCACATTATCGTTAAACAACGCAACAGCCATTATGTGTTTATTGGTTTCCAGAGCCACCAACTGTTCATCTGTTTCTTCATATCCAGACGTTACCCAAAGGTCGGGGAACAATTCAAGTTTTTTTAATCCCTGCTTTATTCTCTCGTAATAATGCTTCTCAAAACTGATACCAGAGTTTGTTACTTTTGGTAAGTCCAACCACTCAGACCATTTCATCTCATCTGCGAGATAGTGAGCCATTACTTCAGGGAAACCTATGTTCATCAGTCTCTTCTTGGTAGCACTCTTAGCGACCATTTAAATCCCTCAGTATAGTCCTTTTCCTAAGATAATAGTTAAACTTATAACGGCTAATAATCCTATTACTAGCCCCCACCTAATTATAGTCTTGTAAACTCCAACGAGAGGATAATCATCTTCTGCTTTGGGTTTAAACAGAGTGGGCATTCTAATAACCTGCTTCTATACCTGCTTGCTTAAGATACATCGAAGCGGAAATCATTCCTGCGCCTACTGCGACAGGGCCGAGCAAAGTGTTATTCAAATTAGACTCACCTTTAACTATGTAAGGTATAGAATGTAAAGTTTCTAATATGCCAATGGTTGCTAATCCGAGAGCAAAAGTGTAGCCTACTAAATGGATAGGTTTTTTTTCAGTTTGGTAGTATTGTTTAGGTAAATCGAAAACGCTCATGTTCAGACTAAGCAAACCGACTATTTAATTGCTTCCTTATTTAGCGGGCTACACTTCAGGAAATAAAATTAAAGTATCACAAAGGATAGGTAGGCATTTCAGGAAACTTAAGTTTTAATTCGGCGAAATATTCTAATCTTTCTAAATAGAAATCATGGTTTACCATCATAGCATCGGCTTGCGCCACTTCACACAATAAATTGTAATGCGGGTGATGAACAAGAGCAAGCGACTTTTTCTGTTTAGCGACTTGACAAAAATTATTGTGTTGTCTGATAACCCATTCAATTGCATCTGATTCATCTGAGGAAAAATAGATTACTCCATTTCGATAATCTTTGTTAAACAACTTTCCACCTTCACTTTCGTGACGAATAAAACTATGATAACCTTCTGGTTTCCATTCAGCAGTTAAAGGTTTGGCAACATCATGGAAAAGTAAAGCCCAAGCACCCAACTCTGTTCTATCCACATTAGAATAATATTTATCAAAGGCCAAAGCGTAATGATTGTATAACGAACCTTCAGGGTGATACTTATTGTTGTGTTGATAACTTTCTAGGTCACTTAACTCAGGTATCAAATATTGAATAATTCCTTCTTCGTAAAGATAATGAAAACCTTCTCTTTGCATCAAGAGTGGGCTGATTCTTTTTCTCACTTGTTCAGGGGTAGCAGTTTTCATATCTACTAACAAGCGAGTGTAAATCTTCATACTATATATACGACTGCCCAATAGTATTTAAGACTTACTCTGTTACTGAAACAGGTAGTTCACAAATTCCTGATGGACAATCCGTAGCGGCAGAACCTTCGATGGCTTGTTCGTTTTCAAGATACTCAATTGCTTGTTCTACTGTAACAGGAGATAGCGGTTCATTACCACGCGAACCTTGACGGTAAACTGTCATTCCTTTTAATTGTGGGCCGAACTCTAACATCAAATCTCCGTAATCATTTATATCATAATCGTTAGGAATGTTAATAGTCTTAGAAATTGAATTGTCAATATGTTTTTGACAAATCGCTTGAACTTCCATGTGATTTCTAACAGATAAATCTTTAGTTGCCACGAAAGAATCCATGTCTGCCCCACTCTCGTAAAGTTCTTTAAACAGAGGGTCAACTACAATTTCTTCCTTTAAAATTCTATCATTAGATTTATTATCGGAATCATAGTATCGGCGAATGTAACCAGGTGCGAAAATAGGTTCTATTCCTGAAGACGTTCCCATTACCATAGAAGTTGTTCCTGTGGGTGCGATAGTTAAAAGCGCACAGTTTCTTACACCGTGTTCACGAATGTTTTGTTTAATACGGCGAGGTAAAGTTTTAACGAAACCAGAGTTTAAGAAGTTTTCATTGTAAGCCTCAAATGACCCTCTCTCAACAGCAAGGAAAGTGGATGCTTCGTATGACCTTTCTTTGATAAACTTCATTATTTTATCAACTTGAGCATTACCTTCTTCTGAACCATATTTGTAACCCATTTTTACTAAAGCGTGTCCTAATCCCATTATGCCTAATCCGATTCTTCTAACTTTTTGACAATTTATTTCGATTTCTTTAATAGGATATTGATTAACATCAAGAACATTATCGAGAAGCCTTACTCCAACAGTTACAGTATCGGCTAAACTTTCCCAATTCATTTCACCGTCTTCTATGTGTTGAGCCAGATTGACCGCACCTAAACAACAACAACCGTAAGCCTCTAACCAAATTTCTCCACAAGGATTAGTGGCAATTAAAGGTTTATAATAGTGAATGTTATTCATTTTGTTGGCTAACCCAATATTTAGAATACCAGGTTCAGCAGAGGCGTAAGAGTTTTCAATTATTTTACCCCATAATTCTTGAGCCGGAATAGTTCTTTCCACACCATCATCATCTAATATAGGGCGGTCACGGAACTTTAAAACAATATCTTCATTGTTTTCCACTTGTTTAAAGAAATCATCATCCACCAACACAGAAACATTAGCATTGTTTAATCGCTCAAGGTCGAGTTTAGCATTTAAGAACTCCATAATATCAGCGTGGTCGTATCTTAAACACATCATCAAGGCGGTTCTTCGACCACCACCTGCTTTGATTACTTCTCCTGTTTGATTAATTATTTCCATAAGAGATACTGCACCTGTGGCTTCTCCCCCTGTTCCTTTAATCGGAGTTCCACGCGGGCGAATTGGAGAATAGTTAGTGCCAACTCCCCCACCTGTTCCTGAAATGATTAGCATATCTTTAACAGTCTGACCCCAACCTTCTCGGCTGTCGTCTGTGGGAACTACGAAACAGTTCAACAACTGCCCTTTCGCACGGCCAGACCCATACCAAATCCTTCCACCAGGCACGAACATTCCCTCTGAAAGTTTTTGGTAAAACCGACCTCTCCACTTTTCGCGAGAACCGTTTTCCGCCTGTGCAACATGAGTCGCTACTCTATCACAAGCCGCTTCCCAAGTCTCAGACTCAGAACGTGCGTATCTTTGTTTAAATATAGTATCACCTAATCCGACAGGATTAAAACCTGACTTCGGCAATTGTTCTTCGGCCATCACTACATCACTTGATTCACTCATATTAACACCTTTCTTTCACTTCCTTATTCCCCAACATCACGGAAGTAATTACAATAACGACTCATACTAAATAAACCAATCCTACAAATACACCTATCATCAGTCTATGCAAGGGTTTATCAATTCTTATTGCGAGGTGCTAAAAGCCAATCCATAGTTACAGAGCCATCGTCTGAAATTAGTTTTAAAGGCTTCATATCACCCCAAGAAATAGTAACTTCAGAGCCTAATGTTTTAATCATGTGAACTAGGTATTGAACTGAGTAAAGAGTAGTAACTGCTTCTTTAGAAGTGATGGTAACATTGGTAGTTTCTAGTGGTGCTTCCACTCTTTCCATCTTGGAATCAACTGTCAACTTTGTTTTTACCCCGTCAAAATGGAAAGTAACAACATCACCCACAGTTTTAGTAGCAGTAATAGCCTTTTTCAAAGACTCAGCATCTAAACTGTAACTTAAATCAAAACTAAGAATCGGGGCGGGCGGATTCTTGACGAGAGAAGTGTCTAATAAACGAACTGCTTTAGTAATATCACCAATCTCTAATTGCAGGAATGTATCAGTATCAGTTAAACTCATTTTAACAGCATCCTTTTTCCCTGCTAATTTTAAAGCGGTATCAAAGTTTTCTAAAGAAATAGCCACTTGAGTTTCACCAACTGAAGTGTTACTCGTGAAAGTCTTGTTAGGAATAGTAACTTCTAATAAACAAACGTGTGCTGAATCTACCACTTTAGAAGTGATACTTTCAGGACTAAAAACTAAGATAGCGTCATCCGAGAGGGCTTTCAACGCACCTACCATACTTTTCAGAGGTTGGGCGGGACAAACAATAACAGGCGAGGTAACAGTATTTACAGAATCAGTCATATACATTTAAGAAGGACAACTTACCTTTAAGCGTTTGCTTAATATTGCCTCACGAACCAAACATCAGAACTTTCTATCATCATCTTAATGTCTTTAATAAGAGTCCAGACACGCACATCAACCTCGCGCCCCCCTTTGTAATTTTCTGGAATTTCAGGATTGTATTCTTGAAGTAAATCAGCAATAAAAGTTTTCTCAATTAACAACTCGTTTATGTCGTGAATATCTAAAATGTCGGGGAGAACTGAACTAGAGTCTGTCATGGTAATCACTCCTAGTAATAGCAGTTTTCTTATTAACCTTCTTGTTGCCAATCTTTAGTCAAAAACTGTCTAATAGTCTGCCTGTCAGGTTCGGCCCTTACTAACGGATTAATTTCTTCCACTCTGTCAATCAAATCTGGAAAAGAGTTAAAGTTTTTCTTAAATTCCGCCGCCGTTTTCTTCCCCACTTTCGGAATGCCCATCAAGAAATCCACAATTTCATCTGGCTCGGAAACTCGGTGGGTGTGAAGCCTGACTGACTGATAATCTCCAGCCTCAATTCTTTTAATTAAACTTTTTACTTGTTTGATAGCAGTTGGCTCATCACGGAATCTTAAAACAGGACACAGTTCCATCGCTATCCTGTTAAGGTGGGATTCCAAATTAGGAATGTGAGATGCAAACTTACGATACGGATTGTTAGGAGAATTAGAAATCCTTTTCGCAGGTTCATCAATAACAAACAGCATGGGATAGTCCACTCGCTCACTTAAATCGTGAACTTGTCTAATCAATCTTTTACCCATCCAAGAGTTTAAAGCGTCTGTTAAAGTTTTTCTTTCGATACCCCAAGTTTTAGTTTCACCGTTTACATCACAGCGAATCAAAATGTCGCCCTCGTAACCCATAGATTTCAAATTATGTTTAAGCGGCTTACCGTCAGCGTCCATAAATCCAGATAGTTCTCTTGCCCATAAGTCAGGTTCAAAAGTGTCAATGAAAGTTTCCGCAGTAGCCATGCTGACAAGTAGCACACATCACTTATTACCTTAAGCATCGTGAACTCAGACTAATCCCAAAGGCCAATTGAAAAGACCCAATTCCATTCCTGTCAAAGTGTAAGTTTCAGGAACAAACTCAGCAGGAACTCCTAACGACCATGAAGATAGATTATCAGATAAATATTTGTATCTACCTTTTCCTTCACTCCTCGCGTCCCGATTTCTTTGCTCTTTAAAATAAGGCATTAAAATGGGAGTCTTAGGATTATTATCTACTATTTCAGAGAATAATTCAATTGCTCCAGTCACACTCTCTACCTCTTTTAACGCAGGTATGATGTTTTCAAATGGAAGAACAATAGACGAGTAAGTAGTGTAATCTTTGGCTTTAACCATATCTCCGTAACTCCTGTTTCTTTGACCTTTAAAAGTTCTTCCCGTAGTGTTCATAGGTTTAAACACATTCTGAGGAATGTTATCAGGCATTTCTTCAGAGTCTTTAGGGACAGAGTAGTAAGCCACAGGAGAGTAACCAAAAGAAGTGGGCCGTGTCCCATCATCATTAATAGGGCGTGTGATTTGTGTGAGACTTAACTCAATATTCTGTAATTCACCTGTAACGGGAAAAATGCTAGTGTAAGTAAACGGTCTTTTGACTGTTAACTTATTCCTTTTCAAGTCTAAAGGTAAGGTATTTACAGGGTCAGAAACAGTCATTCCAGATTTGATGTGAATAGTGTGATAACAGTAATCATTGAAAACCGTGTTTAAAGTGAAGGGTCGTGTGATATAACCTAAGTCATCCCCCCAATCACCAGAGGTTTGCGTCATCTCCCGATATTGGTCTGAGTTACACAAGGTAATGACTCCTTCATTTGCCCCATATCTGCCTTCTGGCAAGATAAGAAAATAAGGTGAACTTGCATTATTAAAAATATATTTTGAATTCGCATTATCAGTCAATATATCTACTAAATCAGGTATGCGGAAAGCAGGAACTAGCGAATCTCTCCACCTGCCTCTAGCCATATCTCTCATTAAGATAGAAGGATAGTCCACTAAAACCGATAAATCATTTTTAGGATTAATGTAGAGAGTAACTGAATACTCTAAAGGAATATCATCACCCGTAATAGTTCTAGTATTCTCAATAGTTTTTACAAAGGCAAGTAATAAGTTCTGCTGTGCCAATGAAAGATGAGATAGTATGCCTGAGCCAGAAAAAGAATCTGTGAAATCGGTTGCCTTTCCAGCAAGAGACAAATTTTGAGTTAGTTTAACCGCTTGACCCACTTTAACGGGGACGGATTCAACTTTGATAGGGGTGTAATCGGATGCCATTCCTTTTTGAGCCAGATTAATCATGTCCACTAATCGAGTAAAAGGTATTAGAAGAGAAGAATCATGGCCCTGAGTCTTTTCTTGCCCCTTACCCGCATCACTAAAAATAGTTTCGTTGGGTATTAAGTTTTCAAGCATTATTTTATTTAAAATCTTCATACCTTCTAAATCTTGGTCATGGTCAAGAACATCTAAAGGTCTAATAGACGCGGTGCGAAGAGTGGATTCACCACCAGATGTGCCTCGCGAAACTAATGGTCGAGAATCGTAAGCCTGAGTTTTAGCAGAGTAAATTAAACGAGGGTATGTTACTGAATCGTCTAACATTTCATACCGTGCAACAGGTGTGTAATCCTGAGCCACCTTCTGATATGCTAGTTTTCCCATTGAGGGACGATAATTGATTAGACGATTGATATTGCTTACTCGACCCTCTTGTGTTGAAGCACTACTTCCTTGAAGTGGAAAGTAGTATTGTTGTTTATGGTAATAACGATTGCCGAGTTCAGGATATACGCTGTGAGGAAAGGGAGTATCTTTCTCACTTATAATTTTTCCGTTCACAGTAGTGTAGTCGCCCCTAGGGAAGTGAAGATTTCGGTTAGCCCCTGAAAAGTGAGATGCTATGGAGAAACAATAAGCATTACCTGTGGATTCGTAAGAAACTTGTTCTCCTAACAGGGGTTCAAACAGGCCCTCTGAAAATTTTACTGTGTTGTGTGACATACTACTAACTGCACGAACACTTCCTTCGATTACACGATAATTAGAAACTTGGTCTTGAGAAGTGTCCACAGGCAACGCCAATCTTTTAAACCAATCTGCGTAATTAACGGAATGACTGATTATTTGATTTAACATACTATCAGAATCACTACTGTTGATTTTTTTACGGCTGACAAATCCTGTTTCTCGGTAAACGAATTGTAAATGAATAGGTTTTCGAGCGTAAAGAGCCTTATTGGAAACAGGAGAAACTTTTGGAAATCCAACTGCTTCCCATTCTAAAATGGGTGGGGCAAAATCAGTGCTACGCGGTGTCTGCCGGAGGCGATAAGAGCCAACATCTCCGTGCGCCATTTCAATTTTCTTTTCTTGAATATCGGTTTCGTAACCGATGTTAGTAGGAACAGCCTGTCGAGGCAAGTTAAACTCAGGGTGACTCTCGTAAGGGACACACCCCCACATTTTCTGGTCATAATCAACTACTAACAAAGAGTAATCCGCATTATCGGTAAACTCATCTGGCCTACCTATCATCGCTTGTAGATACGGTTTGGAGGTTATTTTTCGGGGTGTCGGCGAACCGACTTGCTTCGAGCCAAACGCCTGATAGTTTGAGTATCTGTAATTTACACCCCCCCTATCATGTAAAAGTCCTGAAGAAATTGAGTTAGCGTTCCAAACACCTAAAATATCCTTTTGTGTAGAAACCCACTCCATGAACTTGTGAACGGGTTTAGTGCGAGTAGTAAAGAATTTCTCATAAACTTTAGAGTAAATGTTCGCAGGTATAGTTTGTAATGCTGAGTAATACTCATTTTCGGCGGTTTCATTATCTTGAGTCTTCCAAGTGCTGTAATTTGGAGTCCCGTTGGAAATCAATAACTCTCTTTTAGGGCCGTATTTCCGTAAACCACCTAACTTATCCAAACTAAATAAGTTAATTTTACCAGAAGAGGGTAACATTTTAGGACGAATCTTAGTAGTTTTACAAAAAGCAGGGTAAAGAGTGTGAGCGTTATCTATTTCGTAAATCTCACCTTTTGTATTAAATTGACTCCAAGGAGTTTGATAAGAAAGTAAATCACAAAATATATGGTGAGTGTTTCCATTCTTACTACGATGAGGTAGAACTTCCCATTGAGTAGGGTCGGATGCCGACTTAGATAAAGAGTAACTGTAAGGGATTTGAACCTTTAGATACATACTCTTATGCAGGGGACATACTATTTCAACATATCAGAAGCCCTAAAGGTTATTCCAATTAAGCAGACCTATTTTTGAGGAAACCTTTTGTTTACTTTCCTGTGGCCTACTACTCTGTTTCGATGCCTGAACAGAAGCAGATGCAGGTGCTTGGGACATCATCGGAGAAGGAGATTGTGATTGAGTGGAAGAACTCACTTCCACATAGCCTTTCCTGATTTTATTTGCTGTGGCTCTGCGATATGATGAGTCACACTTTTGCCCTGACCTAGTGCGACTTCCTGCTCTCCCGAAACCAGATAACCGACCGTATTCAGTGTGATAACAACCGCTTTTCTGGTGCAGTTCCCAGAACTTATGTGAGTTTTCCCGATTGTCGTGAAACTCAAAACGCCTTACTGTCACCATAATACTAAGAAACTGAGGGACTACATTAAGTTATGGCTGTTAAACTTTCTTCCAAATAAACATAGGTTCGGCAAAAGTCCCTTCCCTATCAGATTTACTTAGAGGTCTTTTAGCCATGCGGAAACCCCAACATCCTACAAACTCTGCACCTTCTAAACTCGCCATAAAATCATACAGAGGGTCACAAAGTTGATTTATTCTGTGGCCTGAATAAACATCGGACAGATTGATAACCATGTGACCACCTTCTCGCAATCCACCCCACGCATTTCTTACTGCCTTAAACAAAAAATCTTCTAACCACGCGTCTAATTTCTTGTGCTTCTTCCACGACTGATTTTCTTCTTGCGTATAGCGTTCCACGTTAAAGTATGGTGGCGAAGTAAAAATCAAATCATAAGAATCAGGGTCGGAAATCACATCTTCTGCACACGCAGGTATCATAGTGATAGATTTATCCTGACCGTAAGTTTCAATTTGGGCTTGATATGCGGAAAACAATCTTTGATTAGGGTCAATACCCACATAACTCTGTGGATATTCTGAAGCACAGAAAGCCACTAATCTATCACCCCATCCTGATGAAAAGTCCAAAACATCTTTGGGTTGGAAATAATCATATACCGCTTTAGCGGCAGATGGGCGAAACTGTGCGGCGATATACTTCCTTAATTGAATGCAAGAACGCAACACTTTCATATCAACATGGGTGAACTTAAGAGTCCAAAGAGCATTAAAAAGAGTCATTCGGAATCTTTTGTTAGTCCAAGACCTGTATGGACTCGGTGCATTGATAGAATCACAAAGGAATCGAGATTCTTGATGAAAGTAATTAGAAGATTTGCTTCCAATAGAAGACATATTTATATATTGGGAACTATGCGCGGCCTTAACAGGGTATCGAGTAAAAAAATCCCCTTCTGTAATCAAGGATTGAGAATCTAACTTTTTCAATCTTTCAAAGTCAGCCAACATCTCATCGTGAGTAATATGGTTGTAAGGTAAAGGAACTTCATG
>Ga0209535_1000144_pt1 | contig 45840 bp, 42 predicted proteins | sample LinPmetageLP28_FD_184041 | JGI IMG/M metagenome (GOLD analysis project Ga0209535, IMG submission 184041) | Marine viral communities from the Pacific Ocean - LP-28 (SPAdes) (version 2) | ecosystem: Environmental > Aquatic > Marine > Oceanic | place: Pacific Ocean | collected 2009-08-22 | reverse complement strand
ACCCCGCCTGCTGAATGTATCTTAGCACCTGCGCTCACAGCGGCGGCAATATGGTTAGTGACTCTATCGCTGTCAATAAGAGAACCACCGTCGGGAACTGTCTTGGTAACTAATAGACAAGGGTTAGCCACGCCCATCTTAGAACCTGTAAGGTCTATCGCGTTGTAATGTATCTCTACATAAGGTATAGTTAAATCCGGCACTTGTAGTATAGCAACACGCGATTCTACTTCCGGCGTTAGGTGTTGTTTGTATTTAGCATCAGTTGTAGATGTGACATTGATGCCACCACCCTTGAGTAAAAACGGTTTAATGTCATCTACTGCTATTGCTATGATACCATCTTTGTTTGGTTCAACACTTGACAAACCGTTTTTTACAACCGCAGTTGTAGTTGATGATGTTTCTACGCGATTTATTTTTTCGTTTAGCATTGTATGCATTACAGACACTTTACTATTGATTGGTAATTGGTCTTTAACCCCAACATCAGCACCACCAAAAGACACCAATACATCATCGCTTACACCGTCTATGGTTCTGTTAACCTCTTGCTTGTATACTTTAGGTAAGAATCTCAAGTAAGGATGACCTTCTCTATGACTAAATACATGTCTGCCGCTGTGTCCTGTTTTGAATTTGTCATCTATTGCCCAAGTGGTAGGCGCGAAGTTGTTTGTGTTTACTGCAATGTTGCGGGAATAGAAAAAGCCGTGAAAGTCATTGCCGCTTTCGTCAATAATCATCGCGCCTGTTCTGTCAATGGCTTGGCTACCTGCTCCTACGCGTTGATACGGCTTACCTGTTTGACTGTCGATTAGTAAATCCGACCTAATTAGAACCATGGTAGAATCATTGGCAAGGTTGTTAACAGCGTCAAATGCCGTCCTAGGGTGTAAAACGCCTCTCGCCCCTTTAGTGCTGTCAACATTGAAGTCAAGATGTATACTGTTGACCGTGATAGTCCCTGCTGATAAATTGATAGATTTTAGTCTAACTCTTTCGGGAGGTGTGTTGTTTTTCAAACCGGTCACTGTATCGCTAACTGTTGGATTTATTAGCAAATTGAAAGGCGTGTGGGCTATTGGTTCTACCGCGTTGTTGGCTTTATTCAGCACTTGGTAGTCACCTAAACTAAGCAAATCAAATGAGGAAGGAGAATCGTTCTTCCCACTTACTAACTCATAGAGAGTTTGACATTGTGCGGTGTCTAATGTTATAGTGGTGCTTCCTGCTGTAACATTGCTTTTTATGTAAAATACTTCTTTATCTACCTCAACAGGTTCTTCAAAACGCCAAAGACCTATTGAAGACGCTGAGGCTTTGATTGGCACAGCAATGTCATCTATACTGGTAACAGACCGCTTCCATTGAACTGCTTCTATATACCCTCTATACTCACCACCTTTACCGCCTATGAACAAGTCTTGGTCATTGACTACACAAGAGTATCTCTTGTCTACCTTTTCAGCCGCCATCAACTCGCCATTAACATATAGTTTTACTCGGTCACCCATGAACTGACCTATTATGTGATACAATTCTCTTTGACCGGTGTTATTCGCGTAACTATTGCTAATGAAGGACGCGGCGTTAGTTGGGTAATTTACTGCTGTGCGCGCTAATATGCTAAGCCCGTTGGGTAATTGAACAGAAAAAGAAGCAGGAGCAGGTTGATTGACAGACCCCATTCTCAAAGAAAACAGACCTTTCTTTGAAGCAATAACACCACCACAATCCGGTGACACCCAAGCCTCAACAGAAAATGCGGACAAGGCTTGGTTGATGGTTTTTGCTCTTCTATACCCATCACTATCTTGTAGGACTGTGGCCGACCCTCTAGCAACATTACCGGAAGAATCTATTATCTTTTGACCAGTCTGTGTGAAATCTCCTTGAGGGCAAACTACGCTATCGCTAACGCCGTTAAAGTATATCGCGTGACTAGACTTGCCAATAACAGACATATCATGTCCCACCAATCATATCTATCGGCATAAATGTCAAACTACCTTCGTATACATTTTCACCCGCTATGTAGTTAAAAGACATCGCTACCACCGTTCCCGATATACCTGTCGTCTTATCCATGGGGTCAAACACTACATTAACCGGTCGCGTATTAGCCTCCGAGCCTTGAACATCAGCGTCAGTCCTTCCTGTGATAATGACTTGATTTCTCTCTACATAATCCAAACTTGTTTCGCCCGCGCTTGTTACAAGACTATTGTATGGTATTTGTATACCTACAATGTAATCTTTAGTTTGAGAGTCGGAAAAACTAAAATCGCTTTCGATAGCAGACTTGTCCGGTTCTTTAGTAATCATAGTACCGGATGTACCTAGCAAACTTGCGTTACCTACAAAGCCAATCAAGTCTTGTAATTTATCTCCCGCGCTTTTACAACTTCTATCAAGACCGCCGGAGAATTCTTGAAACAGCGGTTTGCTACTAGCAAATTCTTTTGAGAATGTTGGCGTATCATTGTTGCCGTCAAAGCCTAAGAATGTTGAAGTTATGACTATCTTAGACCTGTCACTACCTGTGTCGTTTTTACCTGCCACTCTAGTGACTGTGAAAGCATCTGTGAAGTCTTGACCGCCTCCTACTGTAAGAGCATTACCTGCTCCTATGTTAGAACTACCGCCGCCGTTAAGCGCGCTTTCTAAAGCAGTAGCGATTTGCGCACCAGTTGGTGAAGATTGAGTTATAGGGACATTGATTTGGGGCGGAGTTGCGCTGTATGTAGCCCCTGCCGTTTTCTTAAAATGTATTTCGACAGGTTTCAATACGCTGTTATCGTTTGTGTGCGCTGAATGAATTTTGATTACAGCACCGTCTAAGTCGTCATTGGTAATACTACCACCGTCACCCGCTCCATACGCTTTGTGTTCACCATCACTATCTTCTGCCGCCGCGCTAAAATCTAAAGAACAACTAGCGGCTGTCTTTTCAAACTGTGCCGCTGAACAATCATCGTCACTTAGAATTACATCTATTTTGTAATCTGCGGTGACTATATTCAAATCAAGCGCGTATCTTTCAGCCAAAGCAAGCATAGGCACCACCGGAACGCTTCTAGTTATGTTGAGGCTGTATTGGGTTGCGTCTAGGGTTAAGACAGAATTGTCTTTTCTAATGAGTCTAATTTTCGTCAAACACCCGACCTCCTGTTACCATAAGACCTTCCGTTTCTACTCATTTCCATGCGTATCAAGTCACCTATCTCTTTGGCTAATGCGCGCTTGTCACTTCTGTCTGTAACGCCGCTTACATTGATGTTGACTGTGACTTCTCCGCCACCGCCGCCAAGTCCTATACCGGAAGGGTTGTTTTTGCGGTTTAAAGGAATAACTGCTTCGGGACCATCTTCACCCACCATAGCAAGAGTTGGCGAAGTTACATAACCACCCTTTGCTAATTTTGGTATCTTAGGTAATCTAAATTCGTCGCCGCCAATCTTAGGTACCCACTTAGGTATCTTGAAAGACAGTTTACCTGTTAGTTTGTTAAACAAACCAATGATGCTGTTAAACGCTCCTTTGAAACCATTTACGAATCCTCTACCGATAATACCCGGTAAAGCAAGGAACCAGTCTTTTAGACTCTCTCCGCCGTGGATAACTCTTTGAATAAAAGATGTTCCAATAGCCATCAACGCTCCGAAAACACCCGCGACAAGACCTACAATCAAACCAATAACCATTGTAATCATACCTAAAAGCATGTGTACAAGGGTGGCAAGAGCGCCTCCTATTCCAAAGATAATAAGCCCTACAAATTTTAAAATACCAACCACTATGGCTTTTATAACATTGAATATTTGAGTTCTAAATCTAATGACAAGTGCTATGAGAGCGGCGACAAGAGCAACTTTAGCGGCTATTAAAATACCGGGGAATAGTAAAATACCGGCAACAAAGATAGCAACCGTGCTAAGAACAAACAATAACACAGCCTTTATGCCTTCACCGGCGCCCATAGCGAATGCTACTAAACCTGCTATACCTCCAATCAAAAGACCGATACCTAACATTACCTTGGCAAAGGCTGTGAAAGCCGCTACTTCTATACCGGTCACCACCGCAAGACTCGTCGCTTTCAAATAGATGAAAGCCGCCCCTAACGCAAAAACTAAACCTGTACCAACACCTATGGTTAAAAATAAGTTGTCAAATTCATTATCAACTATTCTAAGCGTTCCAACTACTAATACTAAACTCCCTACTAACAGACCAAGTCTAGCACCAAGAAGTAACGCCGCAATACCTGCACTACCCATAGCCGCCGCTAAAACATCGAATGCCGCTGCCGCACCACCTTCATCCCCTTCTCCGTGTATGACAAGCAATAGCCCCTGCAAAGCATCGTGTAACCCCGGTATATCTTCTGTGAATGTAAGTAGAGGGCTATTCGCCCCCTGCAAAGCCAAAGCAAATGCTGCTAGAGCAAATCCTATAATTAAGAAGATACTAAGTAAAGAAAACAAACGAACAACAAACCGCGTCAGTATACTATTAGATTTACTCAGTATTTTGTTGCTTAACTTTTGCGCAAGACCAAAACTAATTACGGATGCAGTAATTTTTTCCAACATAGTCATATTTCTTCTATTCTCTTTAGCCTGCTCTTTAGTCACGGATGCTTGCGCGCCTGTTGCAGTAGTCACCCTCATGATTGATTTAGCGTAACTTTTCATAGTTACTGCTAAACCATAAATAGGACTCTTTTTCACCGCTGTACTAAGTTTGAGTTTTTGTTTCTCAAGCAACCCCATGCTCTTTGTAGTGTTTTGACTAAACACTCCGGTTTGTTCTAATTGCTGTTTTAGTTTCTCTAAGTCATCACTCAGTTTAGCAACATCAGTCATCTTCTCACCTCTCACTCACTAAACGGCATCGGCCCGTGTGTTGAGCCTACGCGTGTTTTGCTCTTTGCTCCTTCGGTCACTTTCTGCATTTCTTCGCCTTTAATCTTATCTGCGGCACTAGCCCAAATGATAGACTCTTCAAATTCGCGCATACTCATTTGCCATACATCTCCTAATGTCACACCGTAATGTTTAGCGACATAATAAGCCGCTGCGTTGAACGCGTCATCTAAACTACCTTTTTCGGGGTTACGGAATACTGCGATAGTATGCTCTACTCGGTCGCCCCATCCGCTAAAGGGTTATTCAACAAATCTTGCGGTTGAGGTAACAAGGCTGTAATTTGATTTGCGATGAAAGGTCTTAGTGACAACATCTGCGGGATAGTTAAGCGCGGTTCCATCTTGTCTATTGCATTAACAAACATATATTTCCAATAGTTTCCTAAGTCAATATCAACATTTCCATCGGTTGATATGGCGACGAATGTTTTGATTGCATCTTGCATCTGCATGAAGGACAATTCCTTCACCCACACTTCTACAATTACATCTTCGTCTTCTTCATCGGCTCTTATTTCATGCTTAGTCGCTTGGTTGTTCACCAATAACGACATCGGGTCTGCTATCTTTGGCATCTGTTTCACTTACTCCCTCATCACTTGTCGCGGCTTCTTGCGAAGGAACGACTTCATCGGCTTCTACTGCCTCAAGTGAGGGGGCGTCGGCTTCCATTAGGCGAGTAATGAGTACCGCCTTTTTACCCTTAACATCAAGACTGCGCGCTCGTAAAAGTGCTTTCAGTTCTTCAACTGTCATGGACTCGTAATCAAGAGGTGTTTCCTCCACAACCTCTTCTGTAAGTTCTTCTTCTTGTAATTCTTCGGGGAATGGGTTGCCATCTGTTTTTAGTGCTTCGGGGTTGAAAACTTCTTCAACCTTTTCGGCCTCTACTACAAAGGTTTCTTTTGCTACTGCGCGAATATGAAGTGGTCGTTCACCGCCAATGTGCATATCGCGCTTCATGATTCACACCCGCTCTTTTCACAAGTTGAGCCTTTTGGCTTGCACTTAGGGCAGGTCTTACAACCACGACAACCTTTACAGTCATCACCCTTGCACATACTTTCTTTCAATAGCGTTCCCCAACTTTCTCTAAATGGATTTATATTCATATTTTCACTTCTTTGTATTTGTTGAGGTTGCATTTGTTGAGGTTGCATTTGTTGAGGTGGTTGTTGGTGGTTAGGGAATGGGCGGTTGGGGAGGTGGGCTTCATCACCCGAAACAAAAGACACAGGGTTTTTAGGGTTTTTTACAGACCTTCCCAATTTTCTTCCCATTTGAGCCGCATGAGATTGAGGGTCGCGTGGTCTTCTTTGAACTTCCATTGACGGGTCTTCTGCAATTGCACTGTGCGCCATTGGTTGATAATTTTTAACTATAATCATCTTGTTCACCTCACATGTGTAGGAAAGCATCATGAGATATTACTCTCACATGCTTCGGCATAATCTTCAACTCACTCTTAATGACACCTTTATCTTCCGGTATCGGTAGCGGTGCTTCGGTGATTATGTAATCATCAATAACAATGATGACTTCTTCACGGTTAGCACCTTTACCTGCCTTAGTAAGAGTTAGTGTAATAGGTTCAGTAAAGCCATGCTTTCTGTTAGTTCTAAATTCGTGGAAAATAAGAGGGTCGGATGCAATGACTGTCATAGACAACTCGTATTCCATAGTTTTCTCAATCATAAGATTAGCGTTTCTTGACCCTCCGAATGGTATCTGTTCAAGAGAATCGCCCGCGCTGTTTCTATTTTCGGCTTCGCTATTACCGCGAATAGTGTAAATCGCTTCTGCGTTGTTGTTACCTGTCAAGTTAAAATTAGTAACCTGCGCGATATTGATACCAAAAGAACTGATTTGACCATTGTAGAAGAAGTATGGTTTTTCTGTATTAGGTGCTATACCTGCTTTCTTTCTGTTCAATGCGCTATTGCCTATGTTCTCAAACATTCGGTGTGCTGTGTATCTGTCACCTTTGTTGTTGTCTTCAAGACGACCTGTGTCGGTGTAGCAGTAAAGAGCGTCGAAGTTGACTGATAGTTTTACTTCCGCATCTGCATCAGCCGCTAATGAAAAGTCCTTTACCTTACAACCTTTCCAAACGCGTGTAAGTTGCTTACTATCATTCACCGAACCCGGTGCCGCAAGACCCTCATTGCTTCCGTTGTATGAGCCTGTGTTGTGAGTTCGTATACTAGACTCAACGCTGAATGATGGTAATGTAGAGCCGGAGAATAAAAGTCGTGATTGTCTGTTAGTGATTGTGCCAAAATTAGCGGCTCCTGTTTCAAAGTTTGGCGAGCCATTGCTTGATGCCGCGTCATATTTTAGTCTTTTTAGTGTGTATGCGGTATTGAGATGGTTGAAATAAAATGGTTCTTCAACATGTATACGCCTTGTTGTAGTGTCTATGTAAAGCACTTGACGAATTTCAGTTCGTTCTGTGTTCTCCATATCTATACCAAGACCATCAGCACCCCATTCTTTTGAAGCGGCGGCAGGTGTGTCTTTAGGAAAATCTGTTGCTGTGCTATCTTGGACAATAACATATTCACCTGCGGCGAGGTTAGAAAGTGTGCCTGTGTAACCAATAAAAGTATCACCTGCGGCAATGTCGACTTTGCCATGTCCACTAGGGTCGGGAGTCATTAGTGCGCTTGGGACATCAATAACTTCGCGACCAAGTGCATAATACAACCAACGCGCGCTGTTCATCATGATTTCTAATCCACCACCTTCGTTAGAGAAACGCTGTGGTTCTTGAATTACAACATCACGCCCAATACCTACTACATGTGACCTTTTCACTTCTACCTTGGTTTCCGGTAGAGCGACCGTAGCAGCAAGTCCGATAAATTGGTCAGTAAGAACTGACTCATCGGATGAAGCGGCTTGTGCGTTATATGACGAACCTACATCAATTGTCGGCGTTCCTACGCTGTCAATTAACAGTTCATCATCACCGTTTGAACTTGTGTTGAGTTCTTTCATTGGTGGGGAAACAGTGAGTGTCGCACCGCTGTTCGCGACGATAGTATAAACATGGCCTTTGGTAGCATTGTCGTCAAGGGAAAATGAAGAGGCTCCCTTTACGCGGAGTTGTGAACCAACAAGCATTCCAACAGGGTAACGAAGTTGGGATGAGCCGTCAAAGAAACCTGCACTCGCGCCGGTAAATGTGATTTGAGTCCCGTCTGCATTTGTTTGAAATTGAAGACCACCAAAGCCACCATGTTTGAGTGCCAATCCACATTCTTTGCCGAATGTTACTTCGGATAGGTCGCCTTTGTATACTGTTGATGCCATTTTTATTGCCCGCCTTAGTTTACGCGATGAGTTCGCTAAAGATAACTATTTCGACTTGGAAGGTCATGCGATGTAGCCTCTTCGTTCTATCCGAAAGGTCAGTTCGCATCTTATAGAGTAATCGGTCAAAATTCGCTCCATCGCCCTTTCTTTGGCTATGCACGATGCGCCGAACCTCATCTTCTAATTTCATAAGATGCTTTCTCCCACTCATTGTTCGCGCATCAACGGTGACATTTATGCGCGTATGAACGAAGTCGTAGAATACTTCCGGCTGTTCTTCGTTGTGAACAGTTTCGTAGAGATATATAGCGTCTTTGTCAACAAGAGAAAACCGCTTACCTCTACCCGGTTCTATGGTAGTTATGTCTTCTATGATAGGAGTTTTTTGGTCTGTGTTACCACGATTCCAATTGTCAGTAAGAATTTTTTTAATTAATTCAACTGATTCAAGAGCCAAGTAAATCACTCCCTAGTTGTGATTGAGCGCGTGCGTGTTTCTTAGCAGTTTCTACTATGCTTTTGAATGTGTCACTACCCTCATCTATTTTTTTGCCGTCCATGCCAATGATTTCACCATTGCTGTTTACAGCAGCACCGTAACCAATAGCCGCGGCATCAAGAAATATTCTCCCCGATTCATGAAACACGCTGTTCTCTCTAATTATAGCAACATGTTCGGGAAGGGCTTTTGCGATAGCCTTAGAGATTATATCTTTCATTATTGACCACCACCAAATAAAATGCTTAAAAAGTCGGGGTGGTTGACGGGCGACGGCTTTGATAATATATAATCCGTTTTACATTTGCTACATATAGGCTTTGTTGCGCTTTCAACTGCATCAATTGTTTCTTCACCGCATTGAGAACATGGTTGTGGAGGGTTTGCGCGATAAGCCCTAGAACCTTCGGGTCTATTACTTTGCGATAAATAACCTTGGATGCGCGGGTCTGTTTCGGGGTCGTAAGCCTTCAAGACTTTCCACGCTTCTTTCATTGGGTTCATACTATCACATCCCTGTGTGCATCATGTTTTGTTCATCTTTATTCGGGTGTTCAACTTCATCTCTAGGAGTTCGTTGAATCTCAAAGTCTATACCATCGGGACCATACGCATGTTTCATATCGTGACTTGTTAATCTTTTTCCTTCTCCCCGAACATAAGGTGTCATACTATCTGCGGCTCTTTCGCCAACATCTAAACGAGGTCTAAGTTGGCTTTTCCCTTCGTCAGTATAAGAAGACGGGTAACGCCCTCGATTTTTTACTTCATCAAGTAATTCAGCCATTGTTGCCATATTACCGTAGTTCATCGCTGCCGGTTGAATTGGTGCTGTTCCGTCATGCATCGCCGGGTTTCCTTTCAAAAATATCCATGCTTCTTTCATCGGGTTCATACTATCACAACACCGTCATTATTTCTGTATAGCGTGGTAGCGTTTCAGCGACCTGTGCTTTGAATAATTGATACTTGCTACCCAAGTCCACATTCTGCGTTCCTTCGGGTAGTAGCACGCTTCGGTCGTCGGACAGTATCAAATCCATCGCGACTAACTTAGTAGTAATGTCTTCAATTGCTTTCTCAACATACCGCTCTCCGTAAACATACGACACCTTTACAGCGTTCCATGAAAAATAAGGATATGAGTTGTTGAAGTAAATGACACCCATGTCGTAATCAGCCCACCAATCACGAAGTCTTGCTTCGTCACCTGTGGTTGTGCCGACATAATCAATCTTGAATTTCTTTTGAATAAGAGTAGTACCGTTAGTCGCCGCTGCGCTAATATCAGTTCCTCCGAGGTCTACAACTCCGTTGAGCGTTGTTCCTGTAATGCTAGTGTAATAACCGTATGCGCTACCTATGTTGATGATGCCGAAAGGCACAAGCCCTGTGACATCAGCGACGGTGATAGTTGAGGCTGTTGAGGATTGAACTGTGGTTGACACATCTGTTGCATTAGAGAATGCTATACCTGTTGATGTGCAAGCGTAAGTAGCATTTTCACCTGCTTCCCCTCGACGCATAGAAGTAATCTTCAATTGACCTCCACCGTAATCAGCGTTAGCCGACGCCATAAACTCATGATGTACATTTGCTGTGATTGTCCCGTCAGCCTCGGTCGTATCTTCAAATACAAACGATGGACTAAATTCTGTGGCGGCTTTACCTTTACGCGCATCTTTGTTGATAAGGTCAGCCAACTGTTGCGCTGTACTTACATTGTCAAACTGTGCGCGGAACTTAGAACTCCCATCACCTGCTGTGAGTGTAGAAACACCACCACCACCGGGGCATAAGAAGACATGGTCTGTGTCAGCAGTCAGTTGAGTAAAGTCATTAACTTTCAATCGTATCTCACCCGCGGCTATTTCTCGATAATCAGCACCTTGCCATATCTCTAGCCTCAACACTTGTTGAACATTGCGGAAGTAAAGAGGTACTGAACCGACATAATCAGTATAGTATCGACGACGGTATGGTTTGTAAGTGTCAAAGTTAAGATATTCAGCAGTCTGCAACATAGGCCGCCAAGCGTTATTTGTCAAATTATCAATCTTATCTTGTGTTCTTAAGATGAGAGTTTCAACTTGTTTACGCGTAACGCCTTTGCGCTTACCGTTGGTAAACGATTGAAGGTTCTGCACTTGCGCGTTATCTGTTGTGGTATAGTCACCTGTCAAAACTCCCGTAAAAGTAAGACGAACATTGCCGGAAGCGCGAGCAATCGCTGTGATAGTTCGCTCTTCACCCATTTCAGTATCGCTAGTAATTTCAATTGTATCACCGACTTCAAAGCCAACCAATCGGTAGTCTGCGGGGGAAATGTCAACATGCGTAGAGCCGTCTTCTGCCGCTAAAAAGACAGGGTCGGGTAAAGGGATTTGCAGAATGTCTGCTACTTTTTGTGCGGATGTGTAGTAAAGCCTATCGGGGAATAGAGGTCTGCCCTCTCGCTCTCCTGTTTGAAATACTGTCGGCATTAGATAACCTCTTCGGTCTTACCGAGATTGTAGTCCATCGGTTTCTTACAAGCACCGCAACGCTCAAGATAGCAGAAATGAAGCATACCGCAATGTCTGCAACGGGTGCCTTGACCAATGTTGACAATATCTCGGATGTTACGCGTCTTAATGTTTTGACGCTTGATAACACCTTTCAACTTGTCCTGCTCGTCGGTCTTGACCATCGACTCTTCTGCTTGCTTCCAACCTTGCTTCTCAAGGCGGCGGAGTGTTTCTATATCCATGTCGCTCACCTTCATGAGGTGACGACTACAACATATAGGTTGCCCTGCATGGTATATGATGTTATACTCTCAACGGTTTTAAGGTTGGTATAATCATCAAGAACCTTTTGGACTCCACCAACAACTGCCGCGCCTGTTTCACAAGCCTCGTTAGGTGTAAACTCAAACACTTTAGTATCGGACAAGGTGAATCACCTTATCTCTTACCAATCGCGAATAGTTTTCCACCTGCGGCTACACCGGGGTCAGCGTGAACTATTGTAGTTCCATTGATTGCGGTTGTCGCGTTTGGGCCTGCACTACCTTTGATTGCGCATACTTGAGCGAAAAGAATTTCACTCATGAACGCACCGAGGTCTGTACTTGTATCACCATTTGCTACGGTACCTGTTATCACTATCAAATCGCCTAATGTATGTGGTCTGTTATCACTTGTAAATGCCATTATTCATCACTTCCTGTTGTTTGTGCTTCTTCGCCTTCGGTTATAGTTTCTTCGGACGGGTTAAGATGCGCGTCAATTGCCGCGACTAGTTTTTTCTTAGTGGATAGAGATGAAGCACCTTCAATGCCATTCTCTTCCATGTAAGTCAATATATCACCTTTTTTCCAACCCATGTCGGGTAGACCATCGTTACCTAAGTCTACTGTTTCAAAAGCATGTCCTTCAATTACAAAGTCTGCTCCATCGACAGCAGCGCGGTTAGTATCAAGCCATTCACTTGATACATCAACCGGCTTACCCCAAATCCACCAACCTAATCGACCCATGTTCGCGCCGCTTCGTCGCGGTCCTTTATAGGTTATAGTTGGCAAAGAAATCACCTCATGCCAATAATAATTTAATCATCATTGATTCTGTAGTTCCTGTTTCGTTCTTTAGAATCAAAGGTGTTCTCTTGTGAATGACTACATTGTCACCAACGGTATAGCCCGGTGCTGCTTCAAGAGTCAAGACTGTGGATGTAACACCCGCAAGAACTCCGATAAGTCCACCTTCGCTGTCAAGAACTGTGTCGCCTATACTGATGTTGTCTACCGCAGTTGAAGCACCGCCGCTAGCGTCATCAACAGTAATAGTGATGTCACTTTGTGCGCCTGCAACAGTTGCGTTACCAACAGCAGTTGATTGTGCAAGATTGATGTTTGTTGCGCAAGCCGCACCAAGACCTTGAGCGGATGCGTGCATAATTTCGCTGCATTGACCGGATAGGGTCAGTGTTGCGTCATTAGCAAATCCGTTAACATGCAGAACAACCAATCGCGGGTTGAATCTGTTTGTTCGGTCTGTTTGTTGTGGCCCAAATGAACTTGTCAAAGATGAATCGCCCGGATAGTTTGCACCTAACCAAGCGGTTTCGTCTTGGTCGACTCCACCTTGCAGTCCTAAGTCCATTTCGACTCTTAGGCTGTTTGCGCTACTTACTGTATATGTTATTCCTCTATGTGTTATTGCTACCATACTTAATCACCTCATTGTAAATCACGAATGCTACCACTAGCACCAAAGAAAGAACACCATAGTTCTCCCATAGTTCTGTAAAGCCCCTCTTGTCCAAGACGGTTAATCGCGAATGGGTCGCCGGTTTCAATACCGGACTCATAATACTGTGTTGGGATAGCAGTTTGGAACCATAGGTAATCTGTGTCAAGGTAGTACATACGAGATAGTGAACCTGCACCATCTTGAGGCATGTCTTTGGTTGGGATGATTGGGACACCGTTGTATGTAGCAACGATAAATCCTGCTTCAAGACCCGGAACACCCTTTACACCGTTGTAAGTTGGAGTAATTCTCTTACTGTCCATGAACCTTTGTTGGGATTGTAGAAGTTGTTGAACTCTCATTAGAGTGTCGTAACCAGTTAGGATAACCTTCGGGTTACCACCACGGGTCCAAAGTTGTTGAAACAATCCGTCCATTTGATTTAGAGATAGGTTTCTGTTAGTGCTTGAACTAGCCGCTACATCAACTTCTGCGCTGTGGAAATCTGCTGTTCCGTCGCGGGTAATAGAGTAAATGTCGTGGTCAGTAGTTGAACTTACATGGCCTGTGCCTGTGGTCATCTTGTCCGGGTCGGAAACCAGTCTGTCAAGAGATTCAAAGTCGTTACCAACAGGTGTGTCTACATCTTCAAGAAGCATTCTGTTAATGTGTTCAGCGTGATGCTTACCCATTTCTTCTTTTAGAACTTGTCGAACATCGCCCATTCCATCATCTTTGTCGGATAGGAACATGCTAACTTCGGACAGGTCAAAGGTGTGAGCCACAGTCTTTGGCTTTGCTGCTACATGCAAGAACTCCGGTCGGCTTGTGTCCGGTAGAGTTCCGTTTTCTGCAATTCCTCCACCCTTTGTGAAGTCAGCACGCGAAGTTAGAATTCTCCAACCGCTTCTTTCCCATGGTTTCTTAGGTAGTATGGAAAAGGCATTGAACTCTTGGTTCAATTGTGACCATACTTTTCTGCCGTAAATTGCTTGATATGTACCTGCTGTCGAGGACATTAGAGGCGCGTCTGCCTTTAGTATGTCACCGGAGCCGTAGGTGTACCCTGTTGAGGATGCTCCGCCGTAGTAGTATCTTTCCATGTCTTGTACTGTTCTTACATAATTTCTTGCCATTAATAATCGCCTCCTGTCAACGCTTTATTAGCAAGTCGGTGGACATCGTCCCACGACATTGATGCTAACTCAGTAGTTTCGGGAATAGTTACGCTAGTAGTATCAGCAGACTTAGAGATTAGAGTAGATTCTGTTGATACATTGTCTATTCTACCGTTAAGTGCTAGAACTGCTTTCTGCAATTCAACAAGTGGTGCGCGAGCATCAAATTGTTGCTTTGCCACTGAATCTGCTTCATACTTTTGCTCTTTCAAGAATCTGTCAGTAAATTGGTTGTTAAGGTCGGATTTGAACTGTTGTTCTTCCGCCGCCGCCTTGAAAATTTCATAGGCCGCTTCAACTTCTGTTGAAGAAACATTGCCATGATTCAAATAATCACCTTTGATAACATTCTTGTTTCCACTTGGAGCGGAACCAAAGTTAGGTTGCGGTCTTTTACCGGAATCATCTTCGCCTGCTCCTTCAAGAGAACCTTGTCCTCTCATGTCGAAAGCACTTTCGCCCGGTCCATAACCTTTGTTAAAGTGGTCGCGTGCAGCGTTAGGGTCAAACCCTGCGCTTTTCACAGTAGACTCTAACCAAGTCAAGTAATCTGTCGTTATCATATCATCTGCTTTTCTTGTTTCCATGTCATCACCATACATCATATCTTCCAACCCCTCATCATCTTCTTCATCATCTTTGGGTTGAGTTTTCTTTTTTGGTTTAGGCGCATCATCGTCGTCGCCATCAAATGGTCCGGGGTCACCGTCACCATCGGGGTCGAATTGAGGCGGCATACCCGCTTCTTTCTCTTCTTTGTCTTTCTTCTTTTTGTCGTCGTCCTCTTCTTTATCTAATTTTTTAGATAACCTTTCAAGTACGCTTTGCAGTTCGCTCATTGGGTTCGTCATAGTATCACCTGTGTCTTCCTTGAGAATCCTAAACTGCGCTTCGGGGTTAATACCCTTCTCACAAATAGTGACCTCATGGAGTTCCATGCGACGAATTTCACGGTAATCACCGCGAGTTTGGTCGCTTTTGTTGACACGCTCAAAGGCTTGACCACCTATTGAGAATGACCGCAGGCTTCCCTTACGGATTTCGGATGCAACTTCGCGGGCCTTTTCAATATCTCCGCGCAGTTTAATGACTACGAACATTCCTGTGTCGTCTACTTCGGACTTCCACAATCGACCGCTTGAATCAGTGTAGGAAGGAATGACACTTCCTACTTGAATATTAGAGTGCGCTAGTTGAACATTACGAAAACCATCTGCTTTCATAAAGTTACCAAACGCATCTTTCAAAGCACCGCGAGTGATTAAATCACCTTGCTTATCAACCATCTCAACTGATGCGTAACCTGCTACAATTAGGTCATCACCGAACCCCTTCAAAATGACAGGGTTTGACGAAGCACTAGGTGCTGCAAGAATAGCCATTACAGCGCGACAGTATTTCATGGTATATCAATGGAACTGTTCTCAACCGCTACGACACCTTCGTCTTCTAGCGTTGCAGTTTCCCCTTGACTTGTTCGCAGTCTGCTTTTTTTCTTTGAAGTTGCAGGTTTTATTTCATCGTCGCGCCTGCTTTGCGGGTCGAAGTCGGGCATAGTATCGTCGCGGATATTTTCAGTAGGCCCCTTTGGAGAACTGTCAAGACTCGCATATCCTATACCCAATCCTTGCACTCCTGTGCTAGTAATTTTTTCTTTAGACAAGTTATCTAATCCGCGCTCAAGTAGTTCAAGCCCTCTTTTGATTAATTCTTCTTCTTCTTCAAGCACTTTCTTAGGTTTTTTAGTATGCCCCGCAGGTGCTTCGGGGTTAACTTCATCGTATTCGGGGTCTTCTCTATCTTTCTTTTTATACAGAAGAACTGCTGCGGAAGTTTCCCAATACGCTTCTTGGTCACGCGCTAATTTAACAAGATAATCGTTACCCCACACAGTCGATTGAGGTTCTACTACCCAATAATCTCCTTCTTTTTTTGTCTTACAAATAACTTCATCATCAAATGCGGCGAATGTAATTACTATGTTGCCTTTAGACATCTTTACGCTTTGAGCAACATGGTGGTCACCGGATAGAATAGACAAAGTTTCAACGCTGTCTGCGGCTAATGGTTCGTTTTCAGTTGCCTTGGCCGACCTTATTCTATACACAGGGTGTTCATTTTTAGACGCGCTAACTCCTGTACAAGATACTGTTATGTAATCACCGACCTTGATACCTCTCCCACATTTAGCACTACCGACATTCATGTAATGCTCGTCGCCTAACTGTTGAGCGCGCTTGCCATAATTTTCCGGGTTCATGAGTGGTCCAACTCCTATCGTGCAATTTTTACCACTACGCGATAAAACAATGACATCTACCATTTTTTCTTTACTTAACAACACCCACTTAGGGTGTCGCGGCTCTCCTTTCATGTAAGTAGCGTTAGCATCTCTAAGGAGAATATCTTGATTACCCTCTTTACGAAGACCCTCAATGGCGACTTTTAACCCTTCATCATCGCTACGCTTTGTGTTGATTGGTTCGGGTAGTTTGATATGCTCACTAGATTCGTATTGGGCGCGAAGATGACGGATGCGGTCTTTGGTTGGCATGTTATGCGTATCTTCATCGGCTGTCTTCAATAAATCAACAATCGTCATCATGTCATCATGTAGAATTGCGTGAACTACGAAATCCTTCTCATACACTCTACCGACTTCTTCTATCAATATTTTATTTAATTCAACTTTACCTTCGTCATTGTATGCTGATAATTTTTTACCTTTCTTTGTCGCGATGACATGGTCGCCTTGAGGGTAAAGACTGATTACCCAATCGCCAGTAAATCCGCGTAGATGCTGCATGTCTTCTAAATCAAAAATTCTGTGCATAAATTTAACAGGTCGGGGTTTACCATCTTCTTTGAAAAGTAAACTATCATCTATGACCTTGTCAAGTGATGTGAGTAAAGTGCTATCTTGTAAACTACCCGCACCTTCCGCGAGTCTACCGGATGTGGTGTTAGGGTTGCTTTCCATAGAAGGACTCCAAGTTTGATAATTGATGTGGTTAGAAGCAGTAGGGTTGTAAGGTCTTAAGTTAGGATTCAAACTATACATAGCATTCTCCGGTAAAAATAAGTTCATTCTTTTATTACTAGGTGAAGATTGATTGTGCTTCTCAGTTTCAGTAAATATATTACCATCTCTTAACGCATCCATATTGATATTTATAGGAAGTCTACAATTATAACCGTGTTCGTATTTATGCAACTTAGATGTGTATACAGGAGGTAATTTAGCACCGTCTAGTGAATTACCAAGCACAGGTGCGGGTAAGTCGGAGTCTACTTTGACAGTTCCCGTAATAGGTGAAGTTTCGTCGTTTAGAATGTGTGCTAAGTTTCTTAAAGACTGCATTTTACTTTTATCTTTACTAGAACCTGTTGGGAATATACTGCTTAATTTTCTCATCCTCCCGCCTCGTTTAATACTTCTACCTAAGAAACCAACATCGCTACCATATTGTGTTTGTTTCATAGCGTGTGATAACATATTGTAAATGACTTGGCTTTCTTGATTCAAACTCAATGTGTTACCATCTTCATCTTCGACATTACCTCCCCCGTTCAACAAATGGTCGTAAAAAGCGTGTATACCTCCTTGATTATGAACATAAGAAGAGCCTTTTCTGTTGCTAGGTAAATTACTTTCAACAATAGAATTATCATCCATATATTGAGCGTAACTGTTAACAAATTTTTTGTCATCTGTCAATCTTCTTTTGTCAGTAGTGAGAGTTGGTCTACTTACTTCTCGCGCTTTATCGGTCTTTTGACTAGGCGCGTATCTTGCCATAAAAGCATCTTCAAAACTTATTCCTTGATTTTGCGCGGCTTTCTCTACTTGGTCAATTATTGTATTGAAAATTTGAATTTGAGATTGTTTTTCAATTGGCTTTCCTGTTATACCTTCGGCTAATTTAGAAAACAATTTATGCCCTTTGGTCTGCTTGTTGCCAAAATGACCTTCTTTTATTTTTAAGAATCCGTCAGCATCTACGCGTCTATCTCTTGGAACTGTCATGTTTGTCAAACCTGTAATATCTTCTTCGGATAAGTGTTCATTTATTTTAGTGTCACTATCGAAGCCATGATAAGCACTACCGTTTAACAAATTGTAGATTTCATCGGGCGAGAAATTCAATGCTATGTGTTCAGCGACATGGGCTAAATAACCAGTAGCGATGTACGCTTGATTATTTTCTGCATCCGACATGCCATCTTTACCAAACAAATCGGGGTGTAGTCTTTCAAGAGCAGGTTTCAAAGCATTGAATATTTTTTGAGTCACACCGTGAGTTTGATGAGCATGTTTTATTTTTCTATCTGTGTGTTCTCGCTTGGAAGTTATTGGCCTTTCAATGTCTTGTTCATTTATTTGCGCTAATCTCGCTCTTAACATATCTTTTTTAGACTCATCTCTTGTTTCTCTCATTTGATTTAATATGTCATTCTTATCAGTAAGATGCAAAGATGCGCGAGATGGGCCGATAGTGTAAGGCGTGCCGTGAACGCTAGTCCCATTAATCGGTACACCATCTTTTATATCTTTAGCCATTTTTTGAGTCCATTCTAATTCAAGTTCTTCATCATCAAGATTTTGATACTCTTTATCTAGCCTTTGTATCTCAGTCAACAATTGTCTACGGGTAGATAAATTTTTAACTAAAGGTTTAGGTATAGAATAATCGCCTAATAAATTTTTAGACTTTTGACGATATTGAGAATAGTCTTCGCTGTTGTAGATAGCGTTACCACTAGGCGTAGACATATCATTGCCGGTTAATTCGTGAATTACATTTTTACCGTCGCGGTCTTGACCTAAAGGGTCGACATGATGGTCGTGATGAATGTTACCTTGTTTAAAGTTCTCAATTGCCTTTTCATTTTTTTCACCGTGAATACCTGTATGCGCGCCAAAAAGCCCTAGCGGTATCAGCAATCTATCTTCTGCTTTATTTTTATCATGAGTAGTATGGTCTAATTCACCCGGATGTAATTGTTCTGCAAAATACAATTTATCATGCCCGCTGTCATTTGCTCTATTTCTCAATTTACTAATTTGTGTCATCGGAAGTGATGATATTTTATCTATCTCATCGGGTAATCCATCCATACCTAAAAGCCCTATATCTTCTTCATAATCGCTTGGTAAGTATGTAGTTTCATGTCCAAAGAAAGAATACAATGATTTCAAAGATGTAGACCTTGGTTGAGGATTTTCGTCGACCATCTCCCCGTAAGAAGTGTTCATTCTCGCTAAGGCTTGTCTAGTTTGACCTGCCGGATTGTTTACTGTATCAATCGGTATAGAAACGCTGTTCGCTCTACTATTATCGGGGTTAAAAACTATCGAATCAAACTCTTTTAATTTTTCTTCTTTGTCCGGCGAGCCTGTTAAAACTCTATCTAAGTCATCTCTTGTTTGCGCGTCTATGATTTTATCACCTGTCTTTTCATACACATTTTTCCTTCTCGCGCCGCCTTTGAATTTATCTCTCATCCCTCTAAAAATAGGTAGCATGTTAACATCGGGCATTTTACTAAAGTATACTTGCGGGAATGATTCTTCTCTTAACTGCGGAAGGTCATCGAATTCTCCATCTAAACCACCATGTGTGCCTAGCGATTGACTTAGAATTCCTTGAGCCGTCAAAGTAGGTTTAGCGTCTTTAGAATCTATCCAGTCATCGGAGAATTTGTGAGTGAAAGCATAATCATCAAGAGTTGACATTTTCAATCCTGTAAGGGCGTTTTGAATCATAGTGTTACTAGAACGATTAATAATATCATCTAAAGTTTCTTTATTGTTTTCAAAGAAACCATTTTGAATCAAAGACTTTATGTTAGGTGCTTCATCAGTCATTTCTATTTCCGGCTCACCGAAAAGGTCTTCAACATAATGAGGGTACTTACCTTCGCCTGTAACAAACATTCCTGTGTTATCTATCAGTTTATTGATGTCCAAACTATCGAATAAAGACGCGTACACTGAGGGTTTTAATTGTTCAAAACCTTTACCTTCACGCATTTTTTCTTCTAACTCTAACTTCTTTCTTTGACTTCTATTAGTTAACATTTCAGCCTCACCGCTATCGTTTAAATAACGATTACCGGTTCGATGGTTAAATGAATTTTTTAAAGACGGTCCTGCGTAAGCGTTTCTTAAAGCACCATTCATCAATCTAGTGTGATGAGCCATGAACCCTCTCATGTCTAAACCCTTCCTCATTTCGGGAAATATCTTACTCAACTCTTTGTCATCGGCACCTTCTATCATCCACTTTTCGACTTCTCTAATTTTATCATTCGGCAACATGTAGATACCGTATCTATACGCGTCTACCCCTATTCTTTCCATGTCGGGTGAGATAAATGAACCGTCGTCTAGTTGAACGCTTTGATTGTCTTTCACTATCTTATGAAGTTCATCGGCTATTTGTGTTCTAGGTCTACCGTCTTTATCAAACGCACTCCTAAACAAATACTCTCTAGGTATACCTTCATGTTCCCATTTCTTACACCAAAGAAAATATGGATTCAAATCATCATCATCAACTAGAGGAAACTTTTCAGCGTAATCTTTTTTGAAATCGTCAAACCCCATTTGATAAATTGATTGTAAATTAACTGCGTCGCCGTTCCAATTAGTAAACATGTGGTCTGCTTTCAATGAAGTGTGTAAATTTTTAGCAACATGTTTCATTTCTTTGTCTAATTTTGCGGCATTCTCTCCGTCATTTTTATACAAATGTCTTATCATTTTATGAAACAAAGGTTGCGAAGAGTAAGAACCTACTTCGTCATTGTAATTAGGTTGTAAACCTAACGCGTGTATTTTGTGATGCTTTGTTTTTATTTCATCTTGACTGTAATCATTAACATTAGGAATGGTTTGGTGACGCCATGCAGTTTTGCGTCTAACCATAGTATCTAACGCTTTTAGGTTACCATCTTCGACTGCTTTATCCCAATCATCCATGTGAAATATTGGTTGACCTATATGGTGGCGTTTCTTAGAAGGCTCAAAACTAGTGTCTTTTGAAGTGATAATTTGCGCCTCGTCTTTGTAAGGCAAACTTTCAATAAATTTCTGCGCCTCTTTCACTAAAGGCATGTATGTGTAGTTTTTTCGAGATAAATTAAGTGCGCTGAATAAAACATCCGCGGCCTCATCTTTACAATCTTGCTTAGCGAACAAAGCGCGAACGAACTCTTTTACCACTCTATCGTGATACCGAATGTCATTGTCACGCACACTTCTTCACCTCAATAAAATTCGGTGAGATTGTATGCTCCTTCGGGGTTCTTATCGGATGGGTCACCTGCTTTATTTTCACGCATTTCAACCACATTAGGATAGCCGGAGTGAGTTTTGAGATTGGCTTTTTCAGCCTTTGGCTTTTGACGCTTAACATCTTCAACTTTTATTTTTTGTTGATTAGTCCAATAGTAACCCGGTCTAACTTTTTCTACACCGTTAACTCTTTCAAAACCATCAGCATTAGTAGAACCAAATTCTTTTGATTCTTTTGACTCAGCCTTTTGCATAAGTTTGCTTGCTTTCTCAAGTAACTCATCTACATCGGGGGCAAGTTGCCCTGCTTCAACTTTCATCGGCTTCATTGGTCAACTCTCCTTCCTTCTGCTTCTGCGGCGGTGTTAGCCATCGCGTGAATTTCACTCCAATCCATATCGTGCCATTCTTCGTTTGACGCGGGCATACTCATACCTGCGTCGTCAATAGCATTTGCGGCTTTACTGATAACATCATCTCGGTCACCGCGTAACGGGTCGCCCCAAACATCTTCGTTTGCGGGGGTCTTAGCGCGAACAAAACCTGCTCTCTTTAGTAGTAATTCCGGCGTGTGAATGCTTTTACGCATAGATGTAATTTCAGCATCCATCGACTCCATCTTGGTGATGAGGGCTTTCATCAACACCATAGCGTCGGTGTCTTCTGCCATGCTCACACCTGTCCTTGTTTCTTGAAATGTGAACCTATTCTATCCGGTCCGATATAACCCATTGGTCTATCACTAGATTTAGCGATGACACCTTGCGTACTGTTAAATTGCGCAACAGGGAATCCTCCGGCAAATCTATCATTAACTCCAAGAACTTTGTCGCCTCCGTTCTCGGACTTGTAAATTGCAGTAACATCATCTGCTAAAAAATCACTTGTAGTCTGTATACTTCGCAAAAATTGTTCTGCTGATACAAGGTCGTCGTTAGCAAGAGCGACTTTGAATTCGGATAGCGCAGTTTCTAATTTACGAACCATCGGGTCCATCTTATGTAATAGGCTCATGCGACTGACGAAGAGAGGCTAAGTCTTTAACTTATCCCTAAAAACCACTTTCTTTATTTTTACTTGTAGGGTCTTTCGCGGCTTGAACACTATCGAGTGCCTGTTCTAATGGAGTTTTTTCACTTCCGCGTTGATTCTTCTTAGAAGAAGGTGCGCCGGATTGATGAGTTTCGGAACTAATAGGAGCAGGTCCATTGTCGCGTTGCCCAGTCCCTTCACCAAGACCGACCATGCCGCCTTTCTCCATCATCATGATTTGACCACCGCCCGGAGGAGGCGCTCCGCCCGGCGGGGAAGCCCCTGCCCCCGGTGGCATCATCGCGCCCCCACCCTGTGGAGGTATGCCACCTGCCCCCGGTGGCATTGGTGGAGGCATTCCGCCACCCGGAGGCATTCCGCCACCCGGAGGCATTCCGCCCGCCCCACCTTGCTGTTCTTGCATGGCTTCTTGCGGGTCGGGTTTCTTGTAAACGAAGCGTATGTCGCTACCTGCATCTTCGGTCAATTCCGGTTGGAAACCAAGTTGCTGCATTCGCTGCGCAATATTAACTTCTTGCTCGTCGCGACGAAGTCGTGTAATCTCATCTTCTTCTTCATTTGGATAGAGAGTCAAAGTCCAATCTTCAACTCCCATTTGGTCGAGCATTCTTGGGAATAGTTCACGCGAGTACAATTTTTGACCGGACTCGACAGCGCGGTTTGTAACAAGAATTTGCATACCTTCATTATTAAGTCCACCGGATTTGCCGGAATCCATCATAAAAACATTTGACACTCCGTAAAAAGCCGCTATACGCATTCGGATTTCATCGCGAACTTGTGCGTATTGCATCTCATCAAGACTGTCCATGAAACGAACAAACTCGACTTTACCGCGCCCCGATGCTGATTCAACACCGACTTTCGGAATGTAGTGAGGGTCGCGTTCCATTTTTTCTTCCGCACCTTTCCAAAAAGCCGCTGTTGATTGTATATTATCAGTAGTGATGGCTAATATACCTCTAGGTATTCTTCTCTTTTGATACGCGAGATAAATATAATTATCCATTGCTGTAAGAGATTGCGCTTGTCGCCACATACTAGCGACAGGAGAACGCCCGTACAACTTAGACGGATTGAACTTAGACAAGTGTAACACTTCTCCTTCAAGATAGTATTGAGTTTTACCACTCCCTGCTGTGTTGATGTATTGGACATCTTGTAGAGGTAGTGAACATACATCGCATTTTTTATGGTCGCCGTTATGTGGATATGTCTTATCACGATGAACAGGACATAGTAGGTATCTACCTCCGCGCTTACCCGCTTTGTCTGCTACAATACGCATAAATGTCGGGTCACCACGGACTAACTCTTTGATACGGAAAAATTCTATTTCGCCGCTATCGGGGTCGATAAAATATTCTTTAATAAGTAATAAAAACGCGTCGTCTACAATATCTAAATCCCACTCTATCTCTTTCATAACTTCTATGAAAGATTGGTCCATGCTGTTACGCTGTTTCATTAACCAACGCGGGTAGATAACTTGGTTAGCATCGGGGCTATCGAATCCATCATTCCCACATATACGGCACTCGTCAACAGTATCATGCTGATACTCTTCACCGCAATTAGTGCATTTCTTATGAAATTTTTTCTCCCAATAATAACCGCGTCTAAATATCTCTTGACATAAAGTATTGATAGTTGTTCTCAGTATTATAGATTCTTGAACCGTAGCGTACAAAGCGGGTATAGACACACCTTGTACTAATACAGGTTCTTGAATACCACTTTTCCAAAGCGGCATTATAGGTTCGGGGGTTGTTCTTCTACGGAATGGGCTAGTCAATGTTGATAAAAACCGACCGACCAATCCTTTTTCTTCTGCCATCATATCATCTCCACAAGTCGGTTAGCGTCGTCAACTAGACGCAGGGTTTCGCCGTCCCGACTAAACATTGCTAGAACTCCCGCTTCATCAATGTTCCACTCCTTCAGCAACTCTTCGCGTTTGTCCGGCACATCTTTCCAATTCAACCATTTGACGATACGGAATAAATCATCTCGTCTTGATTTGATAATGTCGGTTTTACGACCGCGCAAATCAAGCAACTCAAGTACAGCGCTCGCTTGCCCTTTCTTCATGCGAAGATGCGGTCGAATGCCTTTCATCAATTTCCTTAAGTGGTCTTCACTATAAAACTGTAATCTATGTTGTGTTCGTCTACTGTTCTTATGTATTTTCAAATCAGTTTGAAGCACGCCGCAACCAAGTGCTTTATGCAATTGCTCACAGTGCATCTTTCCTCGTTCACCGGTAGCGATGAAACCCGCTCTAGGTTCTAACCTTTTTGTAATAGTGATATAACCGTCAGCGTCTAGGAAACCTGCGGCGTAAGCCCACACATCTTTGAAAATAACTGTATCGTTACGGACAAGTCCCCAACCGACGCCTACTTTTTCTATATCATATTCAACGCCATGCATTTTCATCAGCGTCGCTAACTTTTGTGTAGTCAATTGTTTGACTCCATTCATGCCATTGAATATTTCTTTAGCAGGCAATGGCCCCCTCTCTTCCAACACATTTACTGCTTTGGTCAACCATATTGCTTCGGTTTTCTTTATGCTATCAACGGAGTGAAGCGCGCCTCTCCATTCTTTTTTAGAATCTTTTTTTAATTGCTGAGCATTGACCCACAATTCTCTTTGGTCATCATTGAAATCACCATCAATCAATAATAATTTACTAATAATGTCATTGGCCTTTTCCCATTGAACGCAAGCGCGACGAAGAGCAAACTCACGGTTTCGACCATGCTTACGAAGTGCTTGTAAATCACGGTCACTGATTCCTAAAGATTTAACAGTTGATTCGTGCTTACCAATCCATTCTAAAGAAGCAAGAGTTGCTTCAACTTCTTGCTTTTTGGCGATTCGTATAGCGTAAATGGCTTCATCAATAGCATCTTTCATACCTTTATGTTCGCGTCTAGCCATTCTCAAATCTTTGACTAACGATTCAGCGCCTCGACCAAACATAGATTGAAACCAACCACCATCGGGCATTTTAGCGACAAGTTGCTGTTTGACTTTCATAGCCATTTCTTTTTCTTTTTCATTTTCTTCTATTTCATTAGGTCTAGCAGGGACAGGATTTGCGTTAGCCTCACCTTGTCCTTGTGAAACAGGTTTAGGGGCGTCACCAAAACTAGCACCTTGTATTGAGTTTTTAATTAGAGGGTGTGAAAGTAACATAGATTCTATGTCTAATAAATCAATTATCGTCAACTTTCATCGCCTCCGGTTTGCCTGCTTTAATCCAACATTTTTTACAAAATCCAAATGGTTGCGGGTCATCTGTCGCGTAACACCACCCGCAATACTTATCCATTTTAACAATTCCACCTTGCCAACGCTGCACCTTTCGGTGTTTTTTTACCACCTTTACTGGTCGGTCCTTTAACACCACTCATGCGAGCGCAGAATGATTTACGACGACCCGCGGCTTTACCACCGGGTTTAAGTGAACTTGGTTTCTTTGTTACCGGTCGTTTCAAGTTAGCGCCTGTTTTACGCTTTGCTGCGGCTCGACCTTTAGCGTTTAATCCACCTGTCTTGGCATGTTTGTTAGGGTTGTACCCATGAAATGGTTTGCTCTTTTTCTTTGCTTTTAACACAGAACTTGCTATCTTAAACGGTGAGCAACAATTGCAGAACGATACTTCTTTCGATATGTCATCATCATTCATCATTGCTAATTCTTCTGCTGTTATTGGTTCATGCATTATGTATTCGTAGTTCATCTTCACCACCGTAGGCTTACCGCCCACTCCTTGTTTTTTACTGCGCTTTCGTTTTGTAGCCGCGCGCTTTTGACCCGACGACATTGAGCCACTAGTCTTTGGAGTTTTACTTGATACCTTGACGGAGGGGCGACATTTAGGATAACCCTTACTTCCTTTCTTAGCCTTTGACCTACCGCAAGGGGGATGCTTACCATCTTTGCCTGTGCGCGATACATCTACCCACTTCTCCTTAAACCAACGATTCAAGTTTTTCTCAACTGTCATACCACGCGCACCATCTTTTTCAAAGTAGTTTTTTGTTTATCCATCAAAGCGTAGCATGGACATTTAGGAGATTTAGCAGAACATTGATTCCCTTGAACCATGCAAACGCAGGGTGTTTTCTTTGTTCCACCACAACAGCATTTGTCTTTTTTGAGTTTCATTTTTTCTTCCCCTTCTTCTTTTTACCTTTGAATTTACCGCGACAGTATTGAACTGCCCATCCGTTAGCATACGCGCTTGGGTAAACTTTGAATTTACGCTTTGCCGCGGCTTTACCTGCCGGACACAATTTCTTTTCAAGATAGCCAAACGCGGCATCCGTTCCTACGCAAAATTCACAATTACAATCAGTCATTATTGACCACCTCGGCAAATAGGGCAAGGGTCGCCCTCATCAATAGTTCCTCTCCCTTGACAAGCAGGGCAATTAGTATCACCGCTTGGAGTTTGTGTCATGAAACCTTGAAGAAATTGTTGCATTTCGCGCTCTTCTTCGAGGTTCAAAGGTTGACTTAAATCTTTTACAGGTTCGCAACGATGATTATTTAATCCAGTTTCACCATAAAAATAACGATTACATTTAGGGCATTGCACTTTGCGCCCACCGCGACCCTCATCACCGATAGGGGTATTTTTCAAGAGATGCCACCAATCGCTCAATCTAACAACCCCTCCATTATTTCATCTAAGTCCACGATTCGTTCACGGAACTCCGTGGTAGCCCAATGAGCCAATGCGAGAGCGATAGCAAAATCGTCATGGCGACCAATGCTGTCCAACTTACCTTTTTTCGACATACCGAACATCATTAGTTCGCGTTCTAATTCACTCATCATTGTTCGCGAACGGTCGTCGCCCCAAGGCAATCGCATTTGCTCGTTCTCAAAGCGCAATACCAAACCCATAAGAAGTGACTCACGGCGTTGGCGTGTGGAAATAAATGTCTTGATAGGAAGGTCTGTGTCTGCGCGTAGTTCAGTAGCGAAGACACGCTGAAAGTTGTTCGCTTCAAGTTCAATCACATCGGGGTTAAACTTAGCGTTAAGTCGTTGTATCTCCGTAATTTGCGTGCGGAAATCCATATTTTTACGACGAACTGCATGAACTAATTCAAGCAGTTCGGGATTAGTTGATGGGCGACGAAGTACAACCATAACAGTGTAGTCAGCCGCTCGGTCGCTAGAAATAGCAGGGTCCCAACCGATAAAGTATTGGTCGTCCGGGTCACCTGTTTCGCGATTAATCAATTTAAGAGTATTATCTTTAGCGGCTTGTAATACTGTTGAAGGGAATAAACTAGATACATCGTCCATTGGTTCGCAAAGATATTCTCTAGCAAATGCAATCGCAGGCATATCAGCACGACGCGCATCTAGTGAATCTAAATCCCACCGCTCCGGCCATAGCGCAACTCCCTGCGCGTTGATAGCAGGGTATGTTTCAACAAGATAACCGTCCCGACTTTCAAGTTCTGTGTAAAGGTCAGTTGGAGTGAATGGTGTCCCGACTATCATTAGTTTAGATGTGTGGTGGAGTGTCGGGACAAGAACTTCGTAAAACCATGAAGCGACGCGAGCAAGTTCTGTGTCAGTTGTTCCCCACAGAATGTCGTCGCATAGAATAAGGTCGGGGTGTATACCACGAATAGCACCACCAACAGACTTCGCGCTAATGTTAGAACCGTTACTAAAACCAAAAAATGTTTTAGACCATGAATCGGCTTTTTTCATTTTAGCAAGAAACGGTACACCGTCAATCAAATCATTAAGTGTACGCATGTGATGTATGGACTGATGTAGGCTGTGCGAGATTAGTACGGCCTTTGTCTTAGGGTTGAATGCTGTCTTCCATAGCATGTAGCCAAGGAATAGAGTCGATTTACCATGGTCACGCGCTGCTTTGACACAGTATCGTTTGCGCTGTTCTAAGTTGTTGTACCATCTTTCGTGATGATGTGAAAGTTGAAACCCTAATATCTGCTCAAAGAAGAATTTGAAGTCGCGCTTCGCTACTTCAAAGTCTATTTCTTCAATGGCTTCGAGGGAAATCGCTTGCACTCAATCACCTAACTTCCAACCTTTTTAAGAGTGCATCCCATTGCGAATCTAACCTGTCTTCGGATAGCATAACTCTATTACCTTTCGGTCTAGCCGGAACCTTGTTCTTTGTGTCTTGCACTTTCTTACTTGCTTCCGCGTCGCCTTGTTGTGCATCCTCGATTATTTCTTCCGCTTCCTGTTGGTCTTCTGCGTGACCTAGTTGAACCATCTCTATACCAAGAGATTGTAGCATATTAGACGCGGCTTGTCCTTGCGCTCCTTTAGGGAATGAGTCCGGTTTGAATTCTTCTTCATTCGCATGAATCCTAGCCATTTGCCTTCTTCTATCTTTTGAAGCATACTCTTGACCGGCATCTTCGGCACCGTAATGACTTGCTATATTCTCACCGTAGTATTTCAACTGCTCACTAGGTGTCATCGGAGCCATATCTTGCCCGGTAAAAGTTCCGGTAGTCGAGTTGTTATCAGCAGTAGTCGGAGCCATACCTTCTAGTGTTGGCTCTTCCGGTGCTGCTGCTGTTGGTACAGGTGACGGCGCTTCCGGCTCTTTCGTAGTCGGAGCGATACCTTCTAGTGTTGGTTCTTCCGGTTTAGCGTCAGTCATGGAACTAGTATTTGCTTCCGGCGATGCCTCAGTCATTTGCTCTTCTACTGCGGCGGTTGTTTCTTCCGTTCCACCTTGAGGTCGTTGACCCATACCTAACGCGCCTAATTCATTTTGAGTTTGGGTATTATCTCTTGCATCTCTACCCATTTGTAACGCTCTTCCTATGGTGCGTTTACGCGGCTTTTGTAAGTCTGTGTTAAGACTCTCGGATTCAGCCCGCATAGACTGTTGCACATTTTTACCTTCTTCGGGGTTTATGTTGAAATTTTTGCCGTATCTACTGGTTAAATCTTGAATTGCATTTCTTCTACTTTCACCACTAATAGGAGAATTTTCGGGGTATCTTCTGTTAATGTTCGCCATTTCATCATCCATTCTACCTACTGCGTTGTTAAGAGAAGTTCGTCTAGCCTTAGCGTGTCTTCTCTCATTCCCTTGTTCTTTAGATGCGTCATACGCCTCTCTACCATATCTAGCGACATCGCCTACGCCTTGAACAAAGTTACCCATTCTTTCTTTTACGCCCGGAAATTTTTCTGCTAAAAAACGCCCTGCACCTGCAACTGCACCTGCACCTGCTTTCGCGGCACCTGCCATAGCAGGACCCGCTCTATCTATACCTCTACCCATAGCATCAGTAGCGCCGTAGTAAGCAGGTGACAGAACTTCTCTTCCAATGTTCTTCGCGCCTTGCATTAAACCACGAAGTCTTTGACCTGTTTGAGCATAGTCGCGACCTCTAGGTGATTGACCTGCGGCTTGCGCGCTTTCTATATTTTGGTTTGCTTGATTAACTCTTTGCGCGCCTAATACTTGTCTTGCTTGATTTTTGTTTTGAGCAGCGACTTGAACACCACCTACATTCATCGGAACAGCAGGTCGATAATTTGCATCGACGCCGTAAGGTTGTTGTGCTTCCATATTTTTCCGAATGATGTCGGGGTGAGAGTCGTCGCGTTCTGCGATAGCCTTGATAATTGGTTCCCAACCGCTGTCCTGTTGGTCAAGCATAACATAGTTAACATCGGAGAGGTTGCCTCCTTTTGCTAAGATATATTCTAATGTACCCGCATCTTCTCCATATTTAATCATACTACTATTCCAATCTAGTTCCCATTGTTCAACCATTTATTGCACCTCCGCAAGAAGTCTTGATGATGCTCACCACATCATGTGTAGTGTTAAAAGATTTCGCGACAACACTCCAATCTCCGAGTGACATCGCGACAGCCCTTACATCAACACTTGTCATACCAACTTTATCTGCGAGTTTTTCCATATCGTGCTTGTTTAGCGGGTCGTATTTGACTATCAACGAACCTCCTGCTTCATGAAGTTGCACCCTCTCCATGATATTTGCGATGATGCCCATAGGGTCATCGTTTGACATTTGTATACGCGGGTCAAACCCACTGAAACCACTAAAGCCACTAGCAGTAGGCGCGGCAAAGCCGCTATAACCTGCCGTCGCTGAACCACCGAGTGAAGCGAGCGGGTCTATCGCAGAAGGTCTTTGAGTTGTTTCAGCAGGCGGCTCAACAGTTAACTCTTCTTCCGGTGGTCGAACAGGTGGAGAATCTTCAAACTCGCTTACATCAAAAGTCCCGCTAGAAAGATGCGGCGGGAAAGAATCGTGTAAGTGGTCGTAGTCTGTATTGAATTTACCGCGCATCTCATGGTGTGAGTCAGCGTTACCTAAATCGGCTAAGTTGAGTTGTTTACCACCTTCTAAAGATGCAACTTCTTTGTAACCGTCCATCACACTACTTGGAGCCGCGGGGTAAGAATTTAGAGAATCCATGCTTATACCCATCTCTTCGGCTGTTTTTAGCATAGCCATTATTTCAATAGCCGCTTTGTTCCTACCTCTATCACCGCCTCGAACTAAAGGCGCGAAATGACTTTGATGCCTAGTGAATATATTTTTGACATCGGGGTTTTCTTTGATGCCTAAAATAGATTCCATGTTGTTCATGACAATCCTCAAACCTGTTTGCGAACCATCACTACCGCGACCATACATCAGTTGGTTAACAGGCGCGCGTGCCATTTTTCTTGCCGTGGGTTGGTCGTAACCCATACGGATAAATTTGTTCATGTTTTCTGTCGACATGTTACCCGAAGAAGAAGGGACGAAGAAATCGCTTGGTAATACTGAAATAATATCTGCGGGTTTTATTTGACCGTATGCGGCTGTCTGTGCATGAGCATCTGCGTAATGAGAGGGGAAAACTGTATTCTCTTTAGAAGTAGGGTCGCGCTCGTTTGAAGAGTATCTTCTTGTAACCCCTCCTGTAATTTGTTGAGGTTCTATAACATTCTGCTTAGCACCTATTGTACTTTTGTAACCTTTTTCTTTGTTAACATCATTCAACTCATTAGCCATGTGTAGCGCGGCAGATTCAAGATGCAAACCTAATGTTTGATGAGGTTTATTATTAGGATGATTATTAACTAACCTGCCTTCGTCATCCCTAACTTTTCTGTCACTAGAAGGGATTCTTCTTGATTGATGAGAACCATAATGATTACTCATATATTCGGGATGCAATTGATAACCTCTATCCCTAGGAAACGGTATTGGTAACTTTTGACTTAAATCCCCCGACTCGTCTTTCGTCGCGTTAAATCTTTTAGTTGCTTCATTCATATCTTCTTTAGCGTGTATCAAAGCCCTACCGAAATCTTTGACATACTCTCCGTTTCGACCTTGTTCCATTATCTCTTTAGCCATTATTTCAGCCGCTCTACTCATCGGCCACTTGGTTATGTGTTGAGCATCTAACTCTTCAAACGGATTACCTGTCATTGAATTGATGTAAAAATGTGATATTTTATCATGTGGGGAGTCTTCCGGTGGGAAAGACATTGGGTGCATAACACCATCAGCGTCGCGATAGTAGACGCCTTTACCTTTTATGATTAAGTCACTCATTTAATCAACTCACATCTCTAACGAAAATCATCACTTCTTTCCACTACTTTTGGTAACGGTCGCGGGCCACGGTCATCGCCTCGATACTCTCTTTTTTCAGCAGGTGTCATTCGTTGACGCTGTTCTTGTCGACCCTTGTACCTTTCCTGTTGTTTCTTTTTAGCGTCTGCTTGCATCTCTTTCAATTTCTCCGGTAAATCTTCAAGACCGCCGGGTCTGTAACTAGGATTGCGAGCATCATATTTATTTTTACCTTCAAATGTTTCTCCTTGTTTGTCGTGGTCAATAAGACGCCTTATATTCCCTCTAAGAGTTGGTTGCTCACTACCTGCTTGTTCATCAAATGTAGAGCCTTTTACTCCCTCTTCGTTGAACGGAGTTCGGTGCATAGCGCCATAACGATTATATTCGGGTTTGTCATAATTTAATTTAATATTTCTTCTCGCGACATTTTCTTGTCTAGGTAGAATGTTCATAGCCATACTTCTCAACCTCTCTTCTCGCTCATCTCCAAAAGGAGTGTTGGCGTCGATTGCCCTATCTGCAAAATTATCTCGTATCTCATCAAACATTCTTTCTTGTTCTTTGTTGCCTGCTTTTAAAAATATCCACCAATTCATGATATACCACCCCTTCTAACATATAAATCGTAACCGTGAGTACCCCATCGAGTTGCGTCATCATCGGGGTCAGTTTCAGTAGCACCTGTTGGGTTAGATGTCAATCCACCCGATGAATTAGGCGATGATTTACCGTCAACACCTTGCATAGACTTATCCTCTTTGCGCGTCAGTCTTCTAAGTAAATGATTCAATCTATCTACTAGATGTCTATACTCAATGCGGTCACGGGGTGATATTCCTACCTTTACTTTCTGTGCGCGCTTATGCAAGAACTCTTCGGATGCAAGTATAGCGTCTGTTGAACCAATACCACCCGCGGCCATGGCGGATGCACCGCCTCCGAGAGCGATGTCTTTGCTGTGTTCCGCGCCTCCCGGAGTTTGGGTAGTTCTTGGTTGTCTTATTGCTTTTGAGTGTGGTTTTTTTCTTTTAAGACCTTTTGGTGTACGGGCTATTCTTGCACTTTCTACTACTGTTGGTATTGGCGGCGTAACATCTTGAGTTGGTTGTGATTGACGCATAGCCTGTCTTTCATCTAGTCCTAATTTATCTCTAGGGTTTTGATAACTAGCCCTTGCTTGACTTCGGCCTGTCGATGTTGTTAATGTTATAGGAGCGGTCGGAGAAGGTCTTCTACTTCCCATCAAACCGAATGTTCTGTAAGGCGCTTGACCTGCTGTGGATATAGTCATTTGAGCCGGAGTTCTCACTTTACCTGCTTTCAAACGCTTTTTCTTACCACTTCTACTTGTTTTTAATTTTTCAGTAGTTACAGTTTTCTTACCGCGTTTACCTTTCTTAGCACGCCTTCTAGCCAATTGAGTTTCTACTGTCGTTGTTTTCTTCGGCTTTTCGTCGTCGAACTTAGGTTCACCACGCTTTTTACGAATCATGTCAAAAGCATCGTCAATAAACGATGTGGTAGAAAGTAGAATATTCATACCCCCTCCTTTTGGATTAGCACCGGCATTGGCTTCGTTTTGACCTACTTGACCGGACATTTGACCTGCTTCGGCCTGCCTTTTCATATCACTATCTTCTTCGTCTTCCTCATGCTTTTGAGGTACTTTGATTTTCATGTGTTGCAGACCTTGCATCATCTTAGCGCGTTTTTCTTGCTTTTCACGCTTTTTCGCATCGTGCTTTGCTCGCTCTTCGGAGTCTTCTCTACCTACGCTAGAATCTTCTTGTAATTCTTCCGCACTTTGTCGCGGATTAAAACGCAAACCTGCGGTACTTCCTTCGGGGCCACCAACCATCAAGCATCATCTCCTAGCAATTTTCCGCGCAGTCTAGCCCACACTTCGGGACTTTCCTTTGCTAATTCAACTTTGAGGATGTTTATAGTCTGTGCTGTCATATTTTCTGTAACATTACCCGCGGCTCTTTCTTGAACCCTCATCATATCTTTGATTGATTCGCGTACTTCTTTGTGAAGCGTTACAATGTTGCGAACATATTGAGGGTCATTGCGGTCAGCGTCGTCTAAGAAATGACTTAATTCGCCGTTGATTCGCGAAAGATTGTCACGAAGGCTTTGCATTTCATTACCCGCCTCGACAAGAATGATGTCCGCCGCGGCTTTTTGCACAACAGGTTTTAGATGATGTTTGATATGGTGATAAACATTAGATTCGGGTATCTGTAAATCGTCTGCTATCTGTTGACTTGTCATGGAACCGTTGAAGTAAGCCATTTCCAAATTCTCTCTTTTAGAAGATACGCAAAAACCACACTCACTATTGCTGCCCATGTGATATTCACCCATGTGATTACGAAAATGTCTGTCAGCAGTACCTTCGCGCCATCCTTTTTGTTTATCCAAATCTTTTGGCGTAATTATTCCAAGAGTTAGCATTTCTTCTAAACCATCGCGGTCGGAGTCTTGACAAAATTTACAAGATGCACGAACAATACGCTCCGCCATAGCAAAGACCAAGTAGTGTTAGCAAAAGAGTCTTTCTATGAGAAAGAAACTTCATCGCGCTCCAAAAGTGGCAGGCGTGCCTGTATCTATAGCAACGGCAAAAAGTCTTTCGCGAGCCGCGGCGGACATGTTAATGAATAAACGCGCCACTTTGACAGAAAGAGAGCGTCGATACAATATTTGTTTAAAATGCCCCGAAAGAAACCACGATAGATGCACTCTTTGCGGTTGTTTTGTCAAAACTAAAACCATTTTAAAAAATAGTAAATGCCCAATAGGTAAATGGTCAACCTTGATTAGCGAGTCTTCGATAGACGATACCGGCACCGCTGAAAGTAATGAATAGCGCGCCTATAATCCAACTTAATTCAGTAGAAGACATTTTAGGACCGGAAAAAACCAGTATTAAGAAACACCCTAGCGTCAAACTGATAACTTGTACCATAATCATGTCAACGATAACTGACTTTTTCAAGTTAGTCATATCGCTCATCGCGGTATAGAAAGAGTCTATACTACCCATATTAACGACCGCCTGCTAATCCACGCACCAACGAACCAAGACCGCCACCAACATTTTGCATCATGCCGGGGTCTGCCATAGCATCATTCAGCATGCCTTGCATAACTCCTTGATTAGCGAGTTGAACCATCTGTTGAAATTGCATTGTTTTCTGCTGAACATTGTTCGAGGCTTTGTTAAGAAGTTGAGTTTGGGACATTGTGACGCTGTCGACAGTGGGTAATCCTTGCACTCCGCTGAAATCAAATTTATACCCATCACCATCTTCTACCAAACGCGCATTAGCGAGCATTGTATTAACTGATACCGCGACAAGACTACTCAAAAGTGAAACAACCATACCCATATTCTCTCCATTATTATCGGAAAGCCATTTGTCAATCATAGGATTGGTCGTTATCATGGCTGATAATATTTCCATTTCACTTGGAGGTGCTTGATATTGGAAACCATATTGTTGTTGACCGCCGAATTGTTGGTTTTGCATGGGGACTTGTTGCTGCCCTCCCCCTAATCCAAGATTCATTGCACCTGTTTGTGCGGGTTGTTGAGGGTTGCTAAAAGGCCACACCATAATACCACCTCATACGCTCCCATCATTTGATTGTGTCGGTAAAGGTAAAGGTTGAGATTGAACCGCGTTTTGCTGTAATTGATGCATAGCCAGTGCGTCAAAAAGCATTCTTGAGTTGTTACCTGCTTGAAATTGACGCATATCGAACACTATCATGACTAAATCGTTGGTTCCTGTTGCGGAATTAGCAAAATGAGTGACGGGTATGTTGTCTTTTTTCAACATCTCAAAGAATGGTTCGTATTTTATAAGTGTAGGTGGTGTATTATCCTTCCTTTTGAGGCTACTTATTGGTACTGCTACCGTAGATACCCCTTTTTTTAGTTTAGCCCTCAATGTGCCTGTATTGGCCTCTTCTTCCTTTTCTTCTTCTTTCTCCCATTTTATCAGCAAATGATACAAATGTAGATGTTCCGGGCAGTATGTACCACGCATTTTACGCCCACTTGTAACATTTTCACGCGCTACGAAGGCTTCTACCTCTCCTGTAACGGGATTTTTGAAGTAAATATCCCATAAAGATTGCCCTGTTTCTTCATCTATTATCTGTTCGTAGATATTTCCGGCCATTCTAAGTAGATAATCTATGTCTGCACCGTCTATAACGCACCTCATAGTGTTAGTATTATACCTATATTTACCCCCAAAAAGCCATCTTCTAGGCGAAAAAATGCTTCTTTTTGTCGGTTTTAGCAGTTTATACGCCTGTTTTATGTCTTTTCTACGCGCTTTTTTGGGATTTGGGTGCCTTGAAGGGTAAAAATTGACTTGTGGCACCTCAATATGACTCTTTACATCACTCATAGCGTTCTGTGCTATGGCTTGTTGCTGCATTTGAGCATAACTCATCTGTGTTTGAGAGGCTAATCGTAATAATTCATTTTGCTGTGTATTTCCTAACATTTTTTCACCAAGTTAACATCTCTATCATTGTTTTTTCAACATTCCAACCTATTTTAGTCGCCATCATACTAACACGACACGGAATACCTGCCTTTTGCAGTCTTCGCATGGCAGGTCTGTGGGTATCAAATATATTATGCTCTCGCAGTCTGTTAGATTGCCATAACATATTGGCTTTATCGTCCCACCATTCATCTGCTTTATTCGCTACAAGCCATATTTGCTTAGGAGCATAGCGTTTCCCACGCATTCTTGAGTACAATGAACGATATTTCCATCTTTTTTCTATCAAAGCGTCTACTAAAAACTCAAATCCGCCGATAGCGTCTATAACATCAGCCCCTTTTCCTTTCAACACACGCGTATCTGTCATAAATATGGCAATTTCTACCTGTCTTTCAACCATATCGTCTATCCACAAGTTCCAAAAACGCTGTTGGCCGCCAATATCAGCAGAATGAACTACTCTTTTCTCACCTTGCCAACGAATACGCTTACGACTTGCTTTAGGAAGAACATATCCTTTAGAAAGTAACTTGCGTGAATGGTATGTTCTATCTTCTATGTTATCCATTTCACCCGGAGTGCGCATAAATTGGTCAAGTGTTGTTTTACCTACCATTGTCGGACCATAAACTCCTATTCTGCGCGGTTTAAGGAAGTTATAGAGTTCTTTTCCGTAAACAACCGCGCCCATAAGTGCGCTACCGGCCATTGTCGCAACCATTAATTCACCCAACTTATTATTATGTTGAAAAACCACTCTACTGTGTTTTCCCAAATGCTAGTTTCTGTTTGTAATTCAAAATAAGATACGCCAAAAGCAGTTAGAAAACCAACTATAACGCACAGAAGTAAAGCCCTGCCTCTCTCATAGTAGTTATCAAGTGTGTTTTGAGTATGTAAAGCGCGTAGGGTTGCTTCCGTAGCATCGTCACTTGGGGTTTTGAACAACCAACCCATAGTAAATCATTCTCCTTTAGCGTATGTGCCGTCTGTGTTGCGCTTTCTACCTAAGTGCAAAGATTCTTTCTCTTCTGCTTTGTGTTGAGGGGTTTGTTGTTCTGCATCTAAACCCATCAAACCAAGATATTGTTGCACTTCGGGGTCTTTTTCTAAATCTTCCATCTGTTTTGCGAAAGTAACCTCTTGCTTTTTGATTTCCATTTCCATTTGCGCTTGAGCAAATCGCATTTGTTGCGCTTGCATTTGTCTTGACATGCTTCTTTGCATGTTAGACAGCAACGCTTTTTGGTCCATACTGTCTTGTGCTAGCATTTTGTAAATAAAATACGCCATACCCTGTAATGTAAACGCTCCCATGGTATATGTTATCGCGTTTGTATATGTTTCATCATCATATAACCACATTCTCGCGTCAAATACTGCAATAGAGCATCCGACGAGTATACTTACAAATGAAATTAGTCCTAAAATTCTTAATTCGTCACTATTTTTGTTGGGGCTTGATTGCACGGGAAGCAACCTCCTGTTGGTCATGGTAGCGCGGTCAATACATAAATGTATTTGATTCACCTTTTTCTCAATATTATCATATTATTATTATAACAATAGAGAGATTATCATTATTATTCTAATACAACAATGAGATTATTGATAATTTCTTCCGGTGAAAGGGTTTTGCTGTTGGGTTGTTTCGTATGTAGCGAAGTTTGGTCGCGGTTCAAAAGTGCCGCCGAAAACATTTCCAACAGGCGCAGGTGGTTGTTGTTGAGTGGGTGGTTGCGGTTCTCTTTCATTAATATCCACTTCTTGACCAGTCGATTCGCCGCGTCTGTCGGGAGAGTCCCTAGGTAACGCGCCTTGCACTTTATTGTAATGTAATCTGTCCTCAGTAGATTGATTTTGCCAAAGTGGTGATGATTCTTGCGCAAGTTCATAGTTACCTCCTAATATATCAGCAAGTTGAGGTAATTTACCTGCTTCAAAGTCCTTTATCGCATCGTTCATGTTAGTATATCCTAAATCTGTTATTGCTTTGTTAGCCATATTTCTATACATATATCCGGGGAAGTGTTCAAAGGCGGCTCTTTGCTGCATGTTTTCTGCTACTTTTGATTCTAAACTATTTGCTCTAGAGAATTGAGTCGCGTATTGTACCATCTCTTCCGGCTTTTGTGGTAGAGGCGTAGGCTTGTTGTTAACAGTAGCCGCAGCAAGCGCAGTCTGCTTGTAATTTTTCGCGCTTAACACTTGACCGTTTCGCATTCTTATCTTGCTGTTCATACCAATATCTTCATCAAACTCACCCATACTTTCGTAATTAGTATCACTACCGCTTATGCCAATGTCTTGCATGGCTGATTCCAACACAGAATCCATAAATGTAGCGTCGCCAAAGAAAGATTGAAGAATCGTACTAGGGTTCACATTATTAATATCTAACCCCTTTGATTTTATTTTTGCCAAAAGTCCGGGGTTTTCGTATGACATAGTGTCTTCATCTTTACTTAACAAATCCTTCACAGCAAGTAGTTTAATATATTTTTTAAATTGGTCTTTGCTCGCACGATTCAAATTGTCGTTGTAATCTTTATCGAGGCGTTTAACTTCGTCTTTATTGTAAAAACTTTTTTCTGTGTTTTCAATACCTAGATATGTCTTAAGGTCTTTCAACCTCAACCCTTCTTTCTCTATTTTGCGCAAAAACTCTTTATTAAACGCGACACCTTCAAACGATGTCATATTACCTTCTTGACCAAAAGGTATGAACTGTTCATCCTTTTCTATACCAAACTCTTTCATCAATGCTTTGAAGTCGGGGTGCATGAAGTCTTTGACTTTTCTTGTATCTAACGGTTTGTCTATGCCTTTTATTTCTCTAGCCTTATCACCGTTTAAGATGTAGAGTAACTTCTCTTCATCATTTTTATCGTAATCTCCTTGATTTCTAAATTTCTCATGAATTTTTAGCAAGGCCGGAGAGTGTGCATACATTTTTAGCATTTCATTCTCATCTAATACAGGACCATGTGTTGCACCCACTCTATGCAAACCTTGTTCTATTTCTCTAGCGGTTTGCCACATACCGTCTTTGTATGTTAGGTTTTGAAAAGACCTTCTTTTATGCGGGGGTCTAAGTTCTCCGCTTTCTGCATCGTAAGTAAACGGCGCAGGTTTGTTTTCGACAGTGTCATAAATTTGTTCACCACTTTCGTTAACTCCTGCCGCGACTTTTTTACTACCGGTCGTGAAAGGTATGTGAGCAATATTTTGCAGTTGATGAAACAAATCAACCAACTCATGTTCATCTTCTTCGTGATGTAAGTATAATTGCTCATGTTCTCTTATTTGTTTAGATAGTTCCGCCGCTTTGCTATAATTACTTTCACCGATAATATCTTTGTTTGTTTCTATATTCTCTATCAATGAGTTCAACATTTGGTCAATATGTTTTCTATGATGCGCGGCTAAAATTGCATTTTCCTTTCTCTTTTTTGGCTCGGATTGAATGTTGTCAATGCCCGGTTGTGGTTGAGCAACTCTACCTTCTCTAATCGCCTTCTGTCTTCGAGCCTCTAATGTTACTTCATCAGTCGGTAGTGCTATTCTACTTGCTGCTCTCACACTACTCATAGGGTCGAACTCATCTTTACCCTCTTTTATTTGTTGAAGGAATGTCTTAAATTTCTTCTTGTCAAATTTGCCTAGACCTGTCAAATATCTTTTTGTCATTTCGTTAGCGTCTTCCGGCGTGACTAACGGTGAGAACATACCTCGCGCGGCTCCTTCTTTGAACGCATCAATAGCCAATGAATTTTTAGGCAAAATACCTGCGAACGGATTGTCTTTGTCTAAGAAACTAAATTTAGGTTTTTGCGCCGACATCATGTCTTCAATAGGAGGCAATCTGCCTCCCTCGATATGGTGACTAATTTTACCCGGTACGAATTCACCATCTTCATTCTCGTAACCTTCTTGCACATGCTTATCGTCATGAGGGTCGCGTCTACCACTAGCGTTACAATGAGAACATTGCCCGCTAGAATATCTACCGACATCGGGATGGTCATGTTCTTCACAACTTGGGCAAGAGTATTGTGAATGTTCATGAGGTTCTAACATATCACTTCTAGGATGACTCTCAAACGATTGATGATTAAACGGTCTTAGAAATTCTTCAACCGCTCTTCTCATAGCAGGGCTATTAGGATTCGCGTTTTTCAGTTCTTTTACATGAGATTGAAGATACGCGATAGCCTCTTCTCGATTAACTCGACAAGTACCACCACATGTTCCGCAAGCAGTAGGCCCTCCTTTGATGTAATTTTCTACCAATTCATCAGCCCCGCCACTCATTATTTTTTCTAACAACTCTTTGGGGTAGTGGTTATTACGGTCTAACCTTCTTAATTCACTCTCGCTAATCTTATCTTGTTTGATGACAGGCGCGTCTTTCTCACTACTTTCTTCTTCTTGATGCTCGTCACCTAATAATTTTCTTTGTATTCTCTTGACATGAGTGCTTTGATTATTTTTTAGAGCGACAGAATCTCTCACTACATTTTTTTGCTCTTCTGTCAAAGGTGAGTTTTTGTACGCTTTTCTCAAAGCGTTAATCATTGTAATATCATCTAACATAGGTAACAATATGTTAGCGTGTTCAGCAATCAAACCTGTTCCTCCCACACCTGTTAATTGACCTTGCATATATTTATCGGGTCTGTATATGTAACTTCTACCAATAGTACCTTCACCGTCTGCTGTAAAAACATCCGGTACAGGCATACCTTCACTATCTGTGTAAATGTCTTCTCTAATGTTATTAAGCGCGTCGAAAATTTTATTTTCGTCAGTTTCTCCGATAAAAGGTAATAATTGCGCACCTGCTGTCATTAACGCACCGTAGGCGATTTGATTTCTTCTTTTAGTATAATCAGCGTCTTTTTTAGACGCAGTCAAATCATCACTACTTGCTTTGATTTTTCTATTCAATTCTTTAGACAAATTATCTAAACTTACACCTTCTTTCTGTCTGTTAGCAAACCATCGCGTTTGATTAAATATACGCGGTTTCACCAACTCGTTGTTCTTAACAAATCCATTACTTATCTCAGCAGGTAGAGGTTGATATAATCTAAGTTGTGCTTTATCTTGATTATCATATTTAGGCGGGAAGGCTTTAGCGATTTTCGCTTTATGCTCAGTCCCATCATCACCTGTAATAGTGATAACATCACCATCCGCGTAACCTATCATTTGGAACATGTGCTTAGGTATACTGATGACATTTGAACCGGCAGGTGCCAAATCCATAGGTGATTGACAGTTCGCTAATCTGTCCATTTCTTCTTGAAGAATAGAGTCATACTTGTCGTTTATACCATCTCTCTCTTGTGTCAACATGTCATGCGCGTCTTGACCAATTTTACTAGCATGATATTTACCTTCGATTCTTTGATTAGGATTATCGGGGTCTGCTGAATGAACCATGTGTTGACCTTTTTCTTCGTGCCAAGCACCTGCTTCTTCTTTATGCTCGTCTACAATATTTTCTATAAACTTAGCGAGTAAGTTATGAGCGCTCAAATATGTTTCTTGTTTTGCGTCGTCAGCACTTCCTTTATACAAACCTTGTATCAATTTAGCACGATTTTCTTTCCCATTTTTTTTGTTGCTTATCCCTTTAAGTGATATTTTTTTACCATCGCTGTCTGTAATTTCGCCCGATTTTATATCTTTCAGCAGTTTAAACGCTTCAACTAGACCGGACATTTGAGTTCCGACTAAACCTCTAATACGCGCGTTCTCTCTTTGACCTGCGCCTTGAAATTTATTCGGCAAAACATGCCCTAACGCAACTCTTTGATGAGGGGTTAAATTAGCACCACCTATCGGCTGTATTTTCTCAAGTTTAGTTTTCAAGTTATACTTTTTAATCGCACTGTCAATGTTAGGATTACCGTCTTTTACAGCATCACGAATTTCACGCTCTATCCGTCGTTTCATTCTAAAGTCGTCTAAACCAAAAATTCTTTGAGTTCTAGCCAGTTCTTCTTGATATTTTTTCAACGATTTGTTACCTCCAAATATGTGATGACATATTTGAGCCACACTTAATTTACTATCATCAAACAGGGGTATGGCATCCTCTTGACCGGTCGCTTCGTTAAATTGAAATGCTATTTTTGGAACTAATAAATCGCGATTAACAAATGCTGACTTTTTACTATCCCTAGAATCGACCGGTGTTTGCGCTTTTGCTTCTTCGCTACTTCTAGTGCTGAAATGTTTAGAATGACAGGCTTCGCAATCTTCTGCCTCGCTAATGATATGATGCTTATGTTCATCATCTACTTCTTCATCATCTTGCGGTTTATGCTTACCATGATTGAAGAATCTTTCATTTTGATGTATAACGCTTTCTTGATAAGCGATATGATTCGCCCGTTCATTATTTGCTTTCTTAGCCGCGGCTATGACTTGATACATAACATAGGCGTTTGACCCACCTTTCTTAGACCTAGCAAGTAAGTGATTAAACGCGTTGTTGTATGAGTCTTTGGAAAAATTATTTTGCGAAAACATCATAGCAGCAGTTGCGAAGTCGGTAGGATTTATACCTGCTTCATTAACCATTTTCTTTGTTTTATCTATTTGATTACTGATAGAACCTAAATAATCACGGTCTACCCCGTTAGCAAATGCTAACTCATATCTTTTGACATTTTTATCATTGAATGTTTCTAACACTCTTTGAGATTCTTGAGGTGAGCCTGCGTTTAGTATGTCTGCTAAGTTAGTGACATCTTCCGTTGACAATTCTAATTTTTCAATCTCGGTTTGGCTAAGACCATTTTCAGTCAATCTATCGTTAATGTCATTTATTATACGCCCCGAACCTATTAGTTGGTCAAACAATTTTTTAGATTGATGCATAATTTCTTCGGAGGTCATCTTAGCGTACGGATGTCCTTCGGGGAAATCTTCCGGTTTAGGCATTTCTTCGTCGGGGAAGTTGTAGTCCTGCAACGCCGCACCTGCTTCTGTTGCTAATATTTTATTTTTGATATTTTCATAAACAAACGGGTCTAACTTGTCGTATTTTAAACGGAACTCTAAGTCTTTTAGCGCGGCACTTATTTTATTGTCATTGTTAGTTTTATCATAAGTTCTTCGCTTAAGGTCGGCAACACTAGCCTCGGTATCTTTACTACCTGCCTTTTCATTAAGAGAAGCAGTTGCGCTACCACCTGTCCTCTCAAGGTTTGTGAGTGGGCTTACACCACCCTCCATAGTAGCGCGCCGATGCTCAACCTCAAACTTTTCGGGGTCGAATATTTCGCCAGTTCCGAATGCATTTTTCAAAGCAGGGTGATGCGCGTCTGTTATCATGTCTTCATCTAACGCTTCTCTTAACTTATTTCTAAATTCTTTACTTTGCGCTGTGGTACCCGACCCGTCTTTAAAGTAATCTTGAATAAGTCTGTCACCTATGTTTGGTAACGATAGTTTCACGCCCATTCTTTTAGCGACTTCATAAAATGCAGGTGTCACCATGCTGTCTGTTTTAGGTGCTAGAATTTCACCACCGGTCTTTTTAGGACGACCGGAAGAACCTATACCATGGTTTTGTAAAGCCATTCTCATAAAACTATCAAAGTCCTGTTGAACTGCTTTCACCGCTTGCTTAGGGTTAGTTTCCATGGTGTCATTCATTTTGTTTTCAATGAGTTGTTGCCACTTAGCCATATCTGCATTGCTTGTACTTTTTAGTTCAGCGACAGAACTTCTACCACCGCGCCTATAATCTTGGAATTCATCAAATACATCGCTGTATAGTTCCCCCGCGGCTTTACTTCTCTCTTTCATATCTTGACGCCGTCTAGTTATGTCGGTCTTACCCGGTGTAGAGGATTGATACATTTGAGTAAACTTGGGGAAAGAACTTCTTTCTTCTAAAATTTTCTTAGGGGTGTTTACAACTTTAACACCTTTGGGTGTGACATTAGGCGCAACATCACGGCTACCTAATTCACTCCTTCCTTCCGCGCCTTGCCTTTCCAAGTTAGATGCAAAGTTTTCATCGACCTTACCAGTTGCTTCTTCTAACTTACTAGGCCTACGCTCCCTAACGGGCATATCTATTTTGTCGCGAGTAGCAAGCATACTGAACGAAAGCGGGTGCTTGGTCTTATCACCTTGAATATAATTCAACAATCGGTTTTGGAATATACCGGCAACCCTGTCCGATTTGTTACGCCTTCGCTTTTCAAAACCTTCTGCTAATATAGGTACGAAACCGGTACCTATGTTTATCGCGATTTCGCCATTCTTCTTAGACGCGTCTTTTTCTTGCAGGTAGAGTTCTTTCTCTTTGCTAATTTCTTCGCGCAGCGTATTATCGACAACTTTATCCCCGAATTTTAATTTATCTTTGCTACCAACAAAATTAATCAAACTTATAATTTCCTTAGTTATCATGGGTGTAGACATCAAACTAGGGTTTACAATATCTCCTTCTTCGTCCCTCTTAACTTCAAACATTTCATCTTCTGTCAGCCCTAGGAAGTCGCCAAACATTTTATTATTCAAGTATAATAGTTCGTTAAATAGGTCTTCAACATCGGGCTTGTCTTCTTTTAGCGCGGCGCTGATTAACTTACTACCTGCGCTTCGGATGAGTTTTTTACCCATCAGTGCGCGTTTTTGCTTTTCCTCCGCGCTCATTTCTTTGCGAGTATCTTTAGGAGCATCCTTGTCGTCATCAGCCTTGATGATTCGCACATACGACCTGCTCATTGTAGACGGCTAAGACAACCTTATCGTTAAAGGTAGCGGTTGAGAGAATTTTTAGATATTTTTTTGATTAGACGCGGCAGTAGTAGACAAGCCTTCCACGAAAAAAATGTCTGTATTTCGCATGGGGTTAAGCAGGGCAAATTGCTAGGCGCGACGCGCGCCTCCGGCTAAGGCTTAGCGCAAATTGAAGGTCGCGGCGCGACTGTGTCGTCGCCGTCGATAAGCGCGATAGCGCATGGCTACGCAGTAGCGCGTTTATGTATCATCGCGTCAAGTACAGGCACGCGAATCGTAACAATCAGTAGTTAATCGCGTGGTGCATTGACTCCTTTGTCGCGTTGGGTTTCCGGCCTTCACCGCGACTAGACCGTCGCGCTTCGGCCTCCAACC
>Ga0209535_1000143_pt1 | contig 45879 bp, 75 predicted proteins | sample LinPmetageLP28_FD_184041 | JGI IMG/M metagenome (GOLD analysis project Ga0209535, IMG submission 184041) | Marine viral communities from the Pacific Ocean - LP-28 (SPAdes) (version 2) | ecosystem: Environmental > Aquatic > Marine > Oceanic | place: Pacific Ocean | collected 2009-08-22 | reverse complement strand
CCATCATTTCTTCGTCAACGTCTTCGTAATCGTCTTCGTAATCTTCGCCATCAATTCCAACCATCGCCTGATGGCACAGCAGCAGGAAGTTAACCAATTGATCGTCGGACAGATCAAGGCCGTCTGCATTGTGTGGGAAGCCCATTTTCTGCAAGAATAGGGTTGCATTGTCTTCCATGTTTTCGACTTCTACCTGTGCCATGTCGGCCTCCTTTATGGTCGTAGTTGTGGGCGCGTCTGTCCCATTGTGCCTAGATTTGCTGGGCGTGGTTTTGGGCGTAGCGATGTTGCTGGTGCAGTAGGTCTCCGCGCAATGTCCAATCCATCGATATTCTCATAAATAGTGTCGGGAGATATTTCGCCCTTGCGCTGCATTTCAGCCATTTGACGTGGTGGCATACTCATCATTCCATCATCAACTTGGTATGACCGCTCATTCATCATTTCGCCTTCAGACCGTGCGCTATAAGACCGTTGCACTTGCATCAGAACTTCCTGCATTGCTGCGCGTTGATCGTCAGGCAAAAGCTGTAGGGTTTCTGGCGGAATGCCCTGCTCATCAGCAACTCTAAACTGTTCCCTCGCCTGATCAACCATTGCAGTAATGCCATTTACGGTGTCTTCTTCCAGCAATCCAGTGGCTTGTATGGCCTGTGCGTACTGTTGAATTAGTTCAAGGTCGGGGTTCATGTCGGTCTCCTATTGATTTTGCATATTTAAAGCTGACGCTGGGATTCTGGACAGCACTTCTCCACTAGGGCCAATAACTAGAAAATCTCCAGTGACGGGTTCAAAAACATAATTAGGTTCCGCTGTTTCTGTTTGTGTTCCTCTAGCTTTTGGGCTTTCATCCATATATCGCGTCACTGGCCCAATTGATGACCCAACAGACACGGGCTGACCCAGACGTGGATTTAAAGACCGTGTACCTCGTATGATAGCGTTTCGTCGATCCTCTGGTAAATTACTAAAATCAGAAGAACCTGTGTTAAAGATGCTGTCAAAACTTCTTGCCTGTTGTTCTGGTGTGCCAACAGGATCGGGCAGTGCGCCCTCGCCTCTGTACGCACGAACTGGAGCCATAGCCATGTCTCTGGCATCGCCAGCAAATCCTTGCAAGAACCTAGCCATATTTTTTGTCTCTATTGGTGATCCATATTCTGGCCCTAATGCAGCCTCTTGTCGTATCGATCCCCGTGGCAGTGCGCCAAAGGCATTTGAGAAGTTGCTGATAACGCCCCTAGAGTTATTGTACGCATCGCCAATGGGTCCAGTAATATTGCGATCTGCATTAGATTCAGCATTACTTTGTCCCCTCTGATATTCTTGCTCAGAGATGTAATTGTCTTGGTTAAGGTCTAGCCCACCTGTGTCTCTGCTACTAAATCGTGCGCCAGATCGACCCGGCCCACCGCCGTCTTGAATGTCTCGCAAAAATGCGCCTATGCCATCGCTTTTGCCATCATTGTTTGTATCACCATATCCACCGCACATCTCTAAAACTCCATTCGATATCTGGCGTCAATTCTTGGTTCGCCAGTGCTACTGTCAGAGTAGCTAATGCGACCACCATTGCCAAAATTCATGCCAATCGATCCAGAATATACTGGCTCCATGCCGCTTGATTTTTGCCTGTTGATTTCAAAATCAAACGCGCCCATCTTGGCCGCTGCGCCTAGCTTTGAAAATGTGCTGGAGCTTCCCTGCGTGAAAGTGGCAAAGGGAAACGTATAGGTTTTGTCCTGCATGGTTCTGCTGCCCATGACGTTTCCGCTTAAATCTACTGGCCCCAATGTGGTCGATCCATCCAGACCAAGACGCACAGTTCTGGCCTTGTTTCTAACGTCAGCCATGCCATCTCTGGATTTTGTTTCTTCAATAGTGTAGCCGATTGAGGGTTTAATGCTGCCCATCCTGCCATCAAATGTTCTGTATAAATCCAATTCAGAACGTGGTTCATTTGAGGTGCCGTCAATATTAATGTTGCCAGAAACAGGCAAATCAAAATCATCAAATTTATCTTTAAAATCTAAATCTGCAAACGCGCCCTGTTTTTCATCCATCACGCCATTCCCTGCCTTTGAGGTGGCCCCTGCATGGGGGGCTGCTGTACTGGAACCTGTGCGGCGTCCGATATCGCCGTCAAGGCACCCATATCACCAGCGCCCATGCGCTGTCGAATCTCAGCTACTTTATTCATTAAATATTTATTCATGTCTATGGGCTGCTGACCCCCACCTTGGGAGGAGGGCGGGGGCCGCGCACCCTGCGCTTGCTCTTTCGGCAAACCGCCGAAGGCGGCAGGATTAATGGGGGGCAAATTATATCGTGGGGGGTACATTCTTCATTGCCTCCATTTCTAGTTTTGCTGCGTTCTTCTCCCGCTCAAGCTGCAATTCGGCCTCCAGCTTTGTGACCTTCGCCTGCAAGTCGGCCTGCGCCTTTGCCATTTCGATCTGCATATCTTGCTTGGCCTCTGCCTGCTTGATCTGAATGTTGGACTGAGCCTTGGCCTGATCGGCAGCAATTTGCGCCTGTGTTCTGGCCGTAAGGGCTTCGGTCTCCAACTTTGCCAATTGCTGCGCGTATTCCAATGGATTGCCCTGACCTTGACCCTGCTGACCAACGCCCCTGATGGCTTCGATCTGTTTCATCTGAGGTGCGGCCCTGACCACTTCTGCGGCCCGTTGGCTAATTAGGCGATCTTGCTCTGGATCAACGTCCTCAAACTTAAAGTTGGGGTCTTTAAAGTCGGGCAATGGCGGCAGTGGCATTGCCACACTGGCCTGCATTCTCAAGCGATACAGCAGCGCGATATGCTCTGCAATGTGTGCAATTAAGATCGGCTGCATGGTCTTAGCGCCGGGGTTGCCAGCCAAAGATGGGTCTTGCAGAAACTGCATATGCACCGCAATGTGGGCTTCGTGGTCTTGCTCAATGAAGGCGCGGATTGGCTTGCCATACATCACGCTCATATTTTCATCGATGCAGTCCATCTGTACCGCTTCTTCTGGTTTTTTCAGTATTTCATCGATGTTCTGAATGCGGATCGCCTCGTACATCCGCTTGTACGCCTCGTACATATCATGCAGTTGCGGTGCGGCCTGCGCCATTTGCAGCACGGCCTGTGCCTGCGCGATACGCTGGGCGGTGCTAAAGATGTTGGGGTCGGACACAGGCACGATGTCAATGCGGTCATCAAAGTCGGCGGCATAAATCGTTTCGGCGGCTCCAGCGCGTGAGAAGGTAAACTCTTCTGGCAGATTTTCTGCGTTTAGATTTGATAAGAGTTTAAATTCTTGGCCCTGCGAGTAGTGCAGGCGCTTGTGAATTGCGCTGAACGCCTTCGATCCCTGCTCAATTAAGGCAACCGTCGATCCCACTGGGGCGTTTGGATTTACGTCACCGACATTAAGATCGGCTGTGGATGCAAAGCGTTGGCCTGCATCGACCATAAAGCCCAGCAAATTAAACAGCGACCCTGACGGCTCCTTAAACGGCAGTGGCATTATGGCTTTGTTAACGTCATCGACGGTGCTGTCGAGATCGACAAATTCACCGGGGTTAACTTGCACATCGCCGCCAGTAACACGGCCACGCAGCTTGAACCCACCCTGCATATTGCTGAATGCGGCACTGTCGAGCAGGGCGCGAAGCGATCCTGTCGCCGCTTTGCCCAGACCACCAATCATGTGATAGAGGCCAAACCCGTAAAATCCCAAACCCGGCAAGAACTTGTACGACACAAACCAATCACGGCGTTTCTTTAGCTCATCGTCTTCGCGCCAATTGCGCCTGACCGACACGATCTTTTGATTGTCGTAATCAATGGTAATGACGTAGGGCAGGGCGATAGCGTTATCGTCCTCATCCTCTTCATCCATTTCTTCGCCATCAATGCCGTCGAACAAATCATAGACGTGCATTTCCAGCAGTGTGATTATGTCATCATTGCTATCGTCGTATTCATCAACGCCTTCAATCTCGCCAATAACGCTGTCGGCTGGATCGACATCATCGCTGCCTGCATCGCTGGTTTGGAGATAGTAGCCGTTTTGAACGTAGCGATTGTATTCGTTCTTTGGCATTCGGATGAGGTGAGTATAGCGTGGGGATGTGTAGAGGTCTTTGCTTTCTGGAGCCACGCAAAAGTCTTCTGCCTTGACGAACTGGCTGCATTGCCTGTCGAGGTTTACGTCCCACCAAACCTTTTTGAACGTCTGGCCGACCAGCGGTAGGTGAAACAGCATTTGATCCAGATCGGGAAAGTATTCGGGCATTTCCTCTGTGATCTGATAATTCATAAATTCTCTGACCCTGCGGCCCTGCTCTTCGATTTCCTCGTCTGGCTGACCAATGATGACCGTCTTGATTGGGCCACCTGACGGGTAAAGCTCTGCGATGGCCTTGGCATTGAATTGCGTTGCCGCTTCTGCGATCAGGGGGTGAACCACTATGGACAGGCCACGGGTGGCCCTCTCGTCTTCGCCCTCGTCTAGCCCCCCGTCTGGGTCTAAGGTTTTTAGGCCAGCCTTGTAGCGTGTTTTCCACTCGTCTCTGGCCGCTTCATCGTTTTCGTAATACGATACAAGCTCTGCGCCTTTTGCCGATAGCTCCCGTGCGTCGATCTCTTCTGCGAGATTTGCATCAAAGCCATTGTCGCTTTCTTCGATTACGTCAAGCTCTGGGTCACCGATTAGCACGTCACCGTCTGGGAGGGTCTCGACCATCAGGTCATCTGCGGGTGCGCCTTCAGCAAACGGGATTACATTTGGATCAGCCATATAAAGTTATCCTTTGCGGTTCTTGATGATCTTCCTCGTCGGGGTCTTCCGTGTGGCCCAAGAACCATCCTTTTCTCAGTCTTAGCCACGCTTGGGTGCAAGTGTCAACGACATCGTCATTTTTTGCCGCTGGGAAGCTGGCACATATTGAGATCAAATCTTCGGCCCATTTGCGTTTTGGGTAGTAAATTCTGCCGTCCTCTAGCAGTGCCGACGATGCGTGGGCGCGAGCCACCTTATCACGATCTGGGCTGTAGGCCAAGACAGGCACCCCTGCCATTCTGAGATCAGCGATAAGGCTGGCTCCGCTGGCCTTCTTCTCTATCAAAACTGCGTCTGGCTCCCAATCATCGTGTGCCTCCTGCGCCAGCTTGCGTAACTCTGGGTAGTTAACTTTATCGTACCACATATCCAACACAATCAGGCAGTCGTATCCTTGATGCTTGAAAACGCCCCACGTTGTTCTGGCGCTGTAGCTGGAGCTTTCTTTGGTTTCAAAGGCTGTATCCCAAGACTGGATTACATAAGATACTTCGGGTAGGTCTTCGCGCTCCCACGGCACCCACCATGAAGCCTTGAGTATGCCACCGCCCTTGGGGCTTGGCCGCTGCTGTAGCTGCCCTGCGGCTGCGTAGGAGCCAAGACCGCGCTCTAGAGTTGATAGTTCTTTCTCTCCGAACCTCTCAGGCCAGAGAAGCTCTCCCTCTTCTGTGCGTGGGTCTGTGAAGCCGAGAGATGATCTCACTGGAGTAGGGTGGCCGACCTCATAACGTGCGGGTAATACAAGATGATCCCATTCATTGCCTAGCTCATTTGCAAGAATATGGCCCGTGAGGTCTTGCTCATTAACGCGCTGCTGTATGACAATGAACGCGCCCGTTTTAGGGTCGTTTAGGCGGCTCTGCATGGCCTGATCCCACCAATCTATGACGCCCTGCCTGACCTTTTGACTGTCGGCCTCTACAACGTTATTTACGTCATCTAAGATGATACAGTCGCCGCCTTCCCCAGTTAGGGAGCCAGCAACTGATGTACTTAATCGAATGCCGTTTTCGCTATTCTCAAATCTTGATTTCTGGTTCATATCCCCACTCAAGTGGAACTTGTCGCCAAAGTGCGCCTGATACCACGGGCTGTCGATTAGCCTGCGACACTTGGTGCTGTCCCTGATCGACAGAGAGGCGCTGTAGGACGCATAGAGAAACTTCTTTGATGGTTGTGTAGCCCAAGTCCACGCTGGCAGCACCACGGCAGTTGAGATAGACTTTGAATGCCGTGGGGGAATATTGATAATCAAGCGTTTGATTGATCCATCGATAACTGCCTCAAGATGATCGCTGATTGCATCTAGGTGCCATCCAGAAGTGTATTCTGATCCCGGTTCAATCGTCGGCCATGCGGCTCTCGTAAACTCCCTCAATGATCGTCGGTACTTTTCGGCTCGGACTTGCTCCAATGTGAGGCTGCTCAAAAGCTGCTTCAAGTGCGCTGAGTTCATTGATCCCGATCCTTGTAAGGTCTAGCGTAATTATTTTTTCGTCTTTCACGTTCATGTCTTTGACATCTTTCCAGCCTGCACGATTTTTTAGATAGAATATGATGGCTGTGTTGTCACGCTCGACGGTAGCATTTTCAAAGAGAGCGTTGGTCACGGCGTCGATCCCCATTGCCTCGCCCCTTTTTATAGCGTCCGAAAATTCCGAATTTTCTGCCTGATGAAGCATGAAAGTGGAGACTGAAATGCCTAGCATTCCAGCGCACTGTTCTTTTGTCAGTCCCTTTGCCATAAGGCTTTGCGTCTGTTGCAGCACCTCTTCTGTGATTTTGAACTTTGGCCTACCGACTGGTTTTTTCTTGGTTGTTTTTTTCGCCATGATGCGGCCCTCCTTTAATTTTCATATAATGCAAAATTAAATTAAAAAAAAGGGCTGTCGTTCTTGTGATAAAAAAAGCCTGCCGCAGCTATCACTACGACAAGCTATATTTACTCTCCACAACTATCATTGCTTTGAGCCTCAATCTAACCGACTTCAAGGAGACCATCCTCGATTTCCCGTTTGTTTTATCATGCATTGATTCTGGGTCAATCAAAAACATTTGTGTCAACTCCCATTAATTGCCATTGATTAAAGGGAGAGCATTGCGATGGCGACAATTGCGACAATGATTGCGAAGGCAACGCCTGCGATAATTTCTTTCACCCATCCGTCTGGCTTTGTGTTGTGTATGCTGACGTGGCCTCTCAGATTGATGGCGATGTATTGCCCTGACGCTGCTGCTTCTTCTCCTGCCTGCGTGTGTATCCACAGGTGTGGGCTTCCCGCACGTTTGGAGCATTCTGGCTTTAGCCATTCTGGCATGTCTTGGCTCCACTCGTAGCCTCTGAATTGCCAAGATTTAACGATCATAATCTGCCTCCTTTATGGTTTATGTTTGTCGCAGAATTTTTTCTGCTTTGGTGTTAGTGGCTCATTGCAGAGCCTGCCCATAACTCTTCTGCCTTCATCTATGACGTACTTTTGGCATGTGTCATATTTTTCTTCTGGGCCTTTTGGTATGCCTGCGTCACGTCTTTTTTTTTTGGTTTTTTTATTTTGACACTGAGCCACGCTTTTAATTTTTCTTCTGAGACGTTTTTTTCTTTAAGCGTATTTATTATTTCTTTGGCGGTAACCTCCCCAAGATTAGGTGTATGCATCATTTTCTTATAGCTGACATTATCCAAGAACTCATCGAAGGTCATATCAATAACCGAAAGATTTTTTATTGTGTTCCTTGCTCGTTCTGACATAAACAGATCACCCATTGTTGTGGCAGCTTCATGCCGCTCTAGTTTTTTTTCATGCCTGCTTCCCCACGCGACCCTCTGCCTTGCTCGTTCTCTGCTTACGCCAAACTCATCGCCTATTTGCTTAAATGTTTTTCCATCGCGCCTTAGTTTAAGAGCGTATTCATTTAAGTTTATTTTATCGTAATCGATCATAATTTATCCTCCCTTTCATCGAAGTGGTGAGCCAGTCTGCGTAGCTCTGTTGCGGTTCCTTTGGTGATGACGCCCGTGAATAGTGGGCGTCGATCCTTTGCGTGTACGGCCTCTCCAGCGATTACTGCGTAGGTCGTGTCGGTCAGTTCAAAAGTCAGGTGATCGACTTTAAACTGCTCTCGTTTAATTGCCTTTCTGGTCAATGCATTCCCTCTTTTTTTATATTTCTGTGGATATCAAACAGCGCCTCCCCAGCACCGACCATAATTTCTGGGAACATATGATCTAGATCATATGAGTGTATGATTGTTGCGATTACTGCCATGACTTGAGTGTCGCTCATTTCGTCTGGCATTGCTTCCAAGATTTCGTTCAAGTCATTTGCTGTCATATTCCGTCCTGACGTTTTGATATGCCTTTCTCAGCATTCCTCTGGCCTCTTCAAGCATTGTGAGTGCGTCATTGAGGTCTGGGAAGTCATCTGGCGTTATTTTGCACGACAACATATGTGAGATTGTCAGGTCAAGTTTTGATAGAATTTGACCCAACTCTTCTATGCGTTCTAGGTTCATAGCGTGAACCTTGATACGTTGTGCGCCCAGAGGTTGAAGCTACATTTGGATTGCTCTGGGCTTCCCCACACTTCTGCCTTTGCGATTTTGCCTTTGCCGTGCAACCTAGCCAGATTGTTATTGATATCTTTATCTGTTGTGGCTGCATGGTCTGGGTTGTCCTCGCGGTATGCTGCTATCACTTCGGACGTGATGAGGTATGTGTCTGCGGCTTTTAGAACTGCCTTTAGGTCTTCCGCGATTTGTTGCGGCGTTTGTTTTTGCCGCTCAATAATTTCGGTAAGGACGCCATGTTCTGGCTGCTCTGGGCTTTCCTCTGGCAGACTTTCTTTTAGCTTTACGCATCCGACTGCGCGGTATGGTATTGTTTGCGCCTTATCTGGATGATTTGGCACGACTTCCATTAGCACTTGATCACCTACGGATAGTTGCAGGAAACGTGCGAGATTGTTGGTTATGAAGGTGTTTTGGCCTTCTGTGTTTACAGCGAATGCTGAATAGTGCTGGGTGATATTTGTGATTAACCCATGAATTTTTTGAAGTTCCATTGTTTTCTCTCCTGATTGATTTGACGAGGGGGCAGTTTTTACCGCCCCCTTTCGCATTACATTTTTTCGTTGTAGAGTTTTTGCAGCTTATCGAATGCGTAGACTGCTTCTTCGCGATTTTTCACAAATGGAAGAATTTCTAAGATTCCGATTTCACGAATTTCTTCTTTTGTTTTGCCTTTGCAAAGTTCCTTGACGCTTGTCTTCATTTTTTACCTCCTTTCTTTTTTGACTGTGACTTACAGATAGAGATTTATTTTATATGTTCAAGTTTTTTCTTTACTGTCTGCAAAGTTTATTTGATCCTCCTCCTGAGTTCGTCTGAATATGTCATGCCTTGGTCGGCATAGAAGTTTTCTTTTTCGGGGTTCCAGCCTTTCATGGCTTCCCGCGCATTGCGGCAGTCTTGGATAATGAAGACGAGGGCGTGGTAGTCCACGCTCTTGGCGTGGTCTTCCCACTTTTTAAACTCTGCTGCGGTTGCGCCACTCATTGTGCTTTCTCCAGTTCTGAAGACCAAAATGTTTTTGTGTGATTTTCATTTACGACTTCAATTTTATCGCCATCAAAATTTTTATTTCTGCTTTTCGACTGGGCATCACGGATAGTCATTTGCAAAGCACTCAAGCCATAAGTTGTTCCGAAGGCGCTTCTGCCGTTGATTAAGATTTGATATCCCATGTTCGTCTCCCTGTTTCTAAAATTATAAATAGATACTTTTACTGATACATCAAGAGCCATCGATAAATTATTTACTTTATTTTCTGCTTATTTATTGCAGAGCAGTAAAAGCAATAAATCAAACCGCCCTAAGTACCTTGTTTATATATATAATATTATTATTATTATTATTATATATACATATAGTGTATTACTGCCCCCTACCCCCTACCCCCCACCTATGGATGAGGGGGGTGGAGGGTGAGGAGTATAGACGCCCCCAAGGTGTCGCAATAAATGCAATAAATACATAAAATCAGAACCCGTTGAAATCATTGGCAAATACCCCAATGTTTAATGATGCAATAAATCATGCAGTTAATCGTCTCGGCATTTGTCGAGGGCTTTCTCAGCCAGCATTGCGTAAAACTGCACACCTTCGCTGACATTGGCGATGTCTCTGATCTCCTCCAGTGCGCCCCTCATTATCAAATTCTGCTCGTAGATTTTTTTCCACTGCTCTCGCTCAAACATTATGCCCCCCCCTATTGTATGCTTGGTGCAAACCACGCCATCGTCGGACGGCCCCGCTTACCCTCGTTAAGATTACGGCACTCTATGCCACGATCATTTGCCAGAGCGTCTAGAACGTCTCCACGCTTCCGTCTGTCCATATTTGCGAATGCCCCTACCGATCTGGTAATCTGGCTCTCTGTGATGCCAGCCAGCCCCGCTGTTTCGATTTTGGTAAAGACTGCCTTGCAGCAGGCATCGAAGGGGCCATCGGCCATGTTGGCCTTGAACATCTTGATCGTCTCAGTGGCGTAATGCTCGACGTAGTCGATGCTCCACTGCATTGCGTCCAGACCAATACTTTCCTGCCCCATTGATCTGGCAATGATCAGTGACAGGCGCATAGCGATCTCTCTGGATCGATTGTACATAGCCTCCAGCCCAGTGCCTGCCTCTTTCTTTATCGCGTCTACCAACCGCTCCTCGTAGCGTCTCAGGATCGCCTTGGCCTCTGGTGTGAATGCCACCTCCATTGGTGAGGGCGGCACATCGTGCGTTGATCCGGGGTCTAACGTCCCATTAATGGCGTTAGCGTGATCAGTGGCCCAAGACTTCAGCCGCTCTGAAATTGTGGACGTTGTGATTTCTTGAGATAGTTGGACGCCGATATCTGTCTTCACAATCAGGAACCTGTTCAGCAGCCCAGAAGCCACATCGCCCCCTCCAATGGCCTTCATAAATTCTGACGGCGTGGACATGCCCACCAGCGTCAGGGAAGGACGCCTGACCACCTTCTCCAGTTTTTCGGCCTCGCTGGCCTTCATTGTGTTGGTTGCATAGCCAGCCTGCCGCATGACGCCGTCTGTACGTCCGAAGGCTTCCATAATGGATGTCAGGGCATCGGCCTTATGCTGCATTCCAGTGGCCGCTGCTGACTTGAGCATACGGCCCATCTCATCAATCACAGATACGTGAACTGGTTTTTTGGTGAGGGTGGACATCACCCCCGCCCCACTGGTGTACCCCGCTGGCCCGATCAGGTCTTCTAACCCCGCCTCTTCAAGCAGCCGCTCCAGAACGGTCTTGCTATGTTCTTTCCCCGATCCAGTCTCACCAATGTTGAGCAGATACAAGCTGGAGAAGTTCCGCTGGTTTGTCACCCAGCGCCTGCCCATTACTGTGGAGCCAAAGGCGATGGCCGCTTGAACAGCAAACTGGGGCTGTGGCTTGATTGCGGTGACAGAATAATAATTGACCACGTCCTGCAAGACGCCCGGTACTGACAACAGGTGATCTGGGATACTTCCCAGAGGCTCGGACTTGGCTGCTGGCGTGGACATAATTGATGCCGCCACTTTTGCGCCATGCTTTATCGCCTCTTCATCATATTCGTGATCTGGATTGTTGGTGACGTTGAGAAACGCAGCGGCATCTTTGACGGCCTTGGTGACGTTTCCCATGTGTTCGTACTGGCACCACAACTCAAAGCAATCGAAGCTGTGGGCCGAATCAAACGGGTCACTGGCATGGTGGCTGTATGCGCGGCCATCATCAAAGACCTTTACCCCCGCCAGTTTGGATGTGCTGTTGGGTGATAGAAAGCGATCCTTGGCGGTTTGCTTGTAGCCGTACTGAACGAGCAACGAATGCATATCGTGCGCCTCATTAAAGGCGTCGATGACAGATGTGCCGTCACCTTTTGGCCTTGGCCTGCGCGGTGGCTGAAATTCTGGCTCACGCGCCCACGGGCAGATCGCCACCATCTGTGGCCGAAATTTATCCCACTCTCGCCAGATTGTGAGAAGCTGCGCCGGTAGGTCTGGCAGGCCATCGAAGATTGAACGACCAGCCCACTCGTATGGCTTGCCCGTATCTGGGTGGATTGATGGCGGCAGGACATCTTGCACGGCCCCAGCGCGAAGCTCAAAGACCACCTCTGTTTTTCTGGGATCGCCCTCTACGGGCCAACTAATTTTATGGGTAATCAGATCGGGCGGTGCCTTGAAGATTAATTTGCCTCGATTTTCGCGCCCAATAATCTGGGGTGCCGACTGCATAAGCTCTGAGAAGTCGATCCCCAGTTCTTCGAAGATCATCTTGGTGTATTCGACATGATCGATGTCCACTGCACAGGTTCCAGACGCCCCATGCAACAGCCCCACATTATGGGTGGGGTTCTGCTCGTAATACAGACGCGCTGTTTCTGGATCGCTCAATGCCTGCTCTGGCTTTTGCCAGCCAAAGCGGGTTGGGCCTTTTGTGCCAGCGGGTATCGTAACTAGATACCAGCCCAGTTTCTCGCAATACTCTTCCACTTTAGTCATTTTTTTTTGACCTTCTATTTATATACGGTGAGATATTCTGACAATTTCCTCCAAGTGTTCAGACTGATTCGTTCATTGCCCTGCTGCACAGCCTTTACGGTGGGGTGCGACAGCCCAGATTTCTCTGCCACAACCGTCAAACGTCGATCTTGCAGGGCGTCCCGTATGGTCTCAAGAGGTATCATATTGTCCATTGTGGTCTCCAATTTTGCATTATTTCAAAAAAAGGCTTTACACTATAAAATAAATTTCGTAAAGATCGGCTCGTAGAAAAAGAATGTGAAAAAATGGAGAACGAAATGGACAATATCAATGTCGATATTCTTGCCGCCGATTGGCTGGCAATTAAGGCAGAAGAAAAGGCGCTCACCGCAAAGCGCCACGCGATTGAAGAGCAAATCGCAGCGGCTTTAGAAGCCAAAGATGAAGGCTCTATATCCCACAAAACTGAAGGCCATAAGATTACGCTGACACAGCCCGTGTCTCGTAAAGTTGATGCTATTGTGTGGGACAAAGTATCAAAAAAAATACCCCAACATTTGCAGCCTGTGAAACACACCGTCAGCGCGGATGCTGCTGGCTGTCGTTATCTTCTGGCTAATGAGCCAAAGCTGTGGGCCAAAATCGCGCCTGCCTTTGAAACCAAGGCTGGCAAAATCGGCGTTAAGATTGAAGTGCTTTAATGCGCCTGACTGATGTCGAGCTAGAGATGCTGATCTCTGCGATAGCGTGTGTCACTGTGATGAACGGTGACCACAAAAGCCCAGCACAGATTAAGCTAGAGCGTAAATTAAATCGGTGGCGCGACCACCCAGACTTGGAGTTTGCAAATGAACCGCAGCATAGATGAAATTTTGGACGAGGTGTTCGCCAAAGTATTTAAGGGAGATTGGTAATGTTTAAGATCGAAAAGGGGGTGCCAATGACGGCACCCTCGCGGGATAGGTCGGGCAAGTGGAAGGATTTGCTGGGTCAAATGGAAGTTGGCGACAGCGTTCAGCTTGAGAGCCAGACGCAAGCCACATCCATTCGCAATACAGCCAAGCGTATGGGGCTACTGGTGCGTTGCCAGCAGCAGGAAGATGAAAGTTTTCGGGCATGGAGGATTGAGTAATGGCATGTTGGGTTCGTTTGCGATCAAAAATTGAAGGAAGGACAAATATTGTCGCTGTTAATTTAGATCACGTTAAAATGATAGAAACATGGGGCGGTAAGCATAAAGAATTAAACGGCAATAAATCATTGTTGATCTTTAATAACGTCCATGATGGGTACGATTTTTTGCACGTTGTTGAAACTCAAGAGGCAATTTTGAAAGAGATGTCATCGTTGTCAGCAGACAGAAAAAGTATGGCACAGGTAGAATGGGAGAATTATCGTGGCGATTGATCTAAAAACACTGAGCAAGCCAAGCGGCCAGCGGCCTATTATCTGCACTCTGTTTGGCGAAGGTGGAATGGGGAAGACTACACTGGCTGCTATGTTTCCTAAACCTGTGTTCATCAGGACAGAGGACGGCACAGCCAGTCTGGCAGGCAATGACAACGTAAGCCTGTTTCCACTGGCAACGTCTACACAGGACGTGCTGGACGCGATTGAGGCGCTTGCCACACAGAAGCACGACCACAAGACGCTGGTGATTGATTCGATAACCCAGCTTGGGACTATGGTCGAGGCAGAGATTGTGGCTGCTGATCCCAAGGCCAAGTCGATTAATCAGGCTGGTGGCGGCTACGGCGCTGGCTACAGTGCAGCCGCTGAGAAGCATCGCCAGATTAGAGAATGGGCGGGATCACTAGCCTACGAAAAAGGTCTCAACATAGTCTTCATCGGTCACGCTGATACTGAGATGCTCGATCTTCCTGATATGGATGCCTTTGCACGGTATACAGTCCGTATGCACAGAAAGTCACTGCCAAATTATACCGACAACGTCGATCTGGTCGGATTGATCAGGCTGAAGACTTTAATTCGTGGCGGTGACGGCGACAAGAAACGTGCGATCTCGACGGGTGAGCGAGAAATCATCTGCCACCCACAGGCGTCGAGCGTAACGAAAAATCGGTTTAACATCAGTGAGCCTCTGGCCTTCACGTTTGACCGCAATCCATTTGCAGATTTTGTAGCAGAGTAGAGAAGGAAAACTCACATGGAACTAAATGGTTTTAACGCAGCGACTATTGAACCAGCCGCAACATACGAACCGCTACCAGCGGGAAACTATTCGGCAGTGATTGTCGAGAGCGAGGAGAAGCCAACCAAGGCTATGACTGGCAGCTATTTGCAGCTTGGGCTGGAGATTGTCGAGGGCCAGTACGCTGGCCGAAAATTGATTGATCGGTTGAACCTCAACAACCCCAATCAGATTGCAGTGGACATAGCGCAGCGCACTCTGTCGGCCATCTGCCACGCCACGGGCGTTATGACGCCCCAAGACAGCAGCGAGTTGCACGACAAGCCTTTGGTGGTGAAGGTGGCGGTCAAGGCCGCAGACGGCCAGTACAGCGCCTCTAATGAGATCAAAGGGTACTCAAGTGCCAAAACCAATGGCGCTGCTACAGCGGCCCCTGCGGAGGCTCCAGCGGCATCGTCAACGCCGCCTTGGAAGCGATAATCTGTTTTGCGATGGGGCGGCTTTTGCTGCCCCATTTTAAAAATAGAAAGGAGCCAAGATGAACCTTGAGAAATATAATCCATCTCCCACGGTCAAGGCCATTTACGAACACTACGAGGCCAGCCGCGATAACGGCCACAGGGCGCATCTGGGCGGCTCACAGATAGGCAACCCGTGCAGTCGGGCATTGTGGTATCAGTTTCGACACGCAAGCTCACAGAGCTTTGAGGGGCGTATGCTGCGCCTGTTTGAAACGGGTGACCGCGAAGAGGAGCGGATCGTGGCAAACTTGAGGGCGATTGGGGTCGAGGTGTGGGAGGTCGATCCAGAAACGGGCCGACAGATTAATTACACGGCCTGTGGGGGTCATTTTGCTCTGTCGCTGGACGGCATTGGAATTGGCTTCCCAGAAAGCAAAGAGACGCACACGCTGGAGTTCAAAACAATGAACGACAAGAGCTTTGCCCAAACAAAGATGAAGGGCGTCAGGATCAGCAAGCCGCAATACTGGGCGCAGTGCCAAGTCGGTATGCATTTGGCTGACATTGATCGTTGCTATTTCTTTGCTGTGAATAAAAATAACGATGAGATTTACGCAGAGCGAATTAAGCGGGATCGGGCAGAGGGGGAGATGCTGATCAGTAAGGCCAGCAATATCATTTTTGATGAAAAGCCACCGTCTAAAATCAGTCACGACCCGTCAAAGTTTGCCTGTCGTTTTTGCAATTATATTCCGATTTGCCACGGCGGTGAACTGCCAGAGGTTAATGATCGGACAGACGCCCACAGCACCCCAGAGAGGGACGGCACTTGGAGCCGTAAGGAGGGCGCAGGGGGCCACCTGTTTAATCCATTTATGGTGCCTGACGATTGGGAAATCATAGACGCTGGAGATGATTTCGTGGAGTATCAAACGCCGAAAGGCGTCATCCGCAATCAAGACAACAGCGAGGAATTGAGGGAGAAGTTCAGATGAAGACGCCAGATGAAATGATGGATATCGTGAATGCTTTATATTTAACCTTGCCTGACGAAATTGAGCAGGAAGAAATGGCCTGCATATTTACAGTGCTGCTTGGAATGTTTGCGTTAAATTTGGAATGGCATAAAATAAAAGATCGTGTGTCAAACAATGTTGCAGATAACATCTCAGCCGATTTGGACGCTGACGAAATAGGTGTGCCAATTATGAGCCAAGAGACAATCTTGAAAGCGCAAAAAGATGCTGATGACTTTCTGGGGAAAATTGTAAAATGACCGAGGATGAATTTTTTAAAATGTTAAACAAAAGCCGTTTGGGGAGAAAGTGGTTAAGATGGCACAATTTAAACCCTGAGTTTTACAGGTTGTTTGAACGATATACGCTTCAAGCCATTTACAGAGGGCATTTAAAACTAAGCGGGTGGCTAATTGCTAACAGAGTACGATGGGAAAGCTCTATCGTGACAAAAGGGGATGATTACAAAATATCTAACGACTTCATTGCCCTGTTTACACGCCTGTTTATGATAAACAATCCGCAATACATTGGGTTTTTTGAAACGAAACAAATGAAAAGATTAGCCCACGAACCCGCGCTGTTTCGCACAGCGGCCTTGGGTGATTTGTTTGATGATGAAGAAAAGTCAACGTGAAGGAGTTCTGTCCCATGACATTTGAATTGCGCGATTATCAAAGAGAAGCTGTCGATGGCTTGTACAATTATTGGGCGAGTAAGTCAGGACACAATCCACTCATAGTCGCACCCACGGGGTCGGGCAAGACGGCCATCATAGCGCAGATCGTAAAGGACGCTATGTCATTTGCTGGCACCCGTGTGATGATTGTGACGCACGTCAAAGAGCTTTTGGAGCAGGGGGCCAATGGCCTGCTGAAAATGTATCCAGAAGCTGATTTCGGCGTCTACAGTGCGGGGCTGAAACAGAAGGTCTTAGACAGGCCCATTACCTTCGCAGGCATCCAGTCGGTCTGGGAACGCGCCTATGACATCGTTCCTGCGCCAGACCTTATTCTGATCGATGAGGCGCACATGTTGCCCAAAAACACTGAGACGCGATATAATCGCTTTATTGCCGATCTGAAGGTGTGCAACCCCGCGATTAAAGTGGTGGGCCTGACAGCCACGCCCTACAGATTGGACACAGGGTATTTGCACAAAGGCAAGGGCGCTATCTTTGACGGCATTGCCCACGACATTCCAATCGATATGCTGATGGAGCAGGGCTACCTGTCGCCTGTCATTAGCAAAGGCGGTCTGAACCAGATTGATCTGACCAACGTCAAAAAACGGGGCGGTGAGTTTATTGAGAGCGACCTTGCCACGGCTGCGTCTGATCCCGAACTGGTGCGGAAGACTGTCGAAGAGATTGTCGAGTTGAGCGAGGATCGCAAAAGTTGGCTGGTGTTTAGCTCTGGCGTCAATCACGCGCATATGTTGGCAAATGAGTTTGATTACCACGACATTGAGGTCGCTGTGATCACTGGCAGCGACAGCAACAAAATGCGCGAGAAAACCATTGCCGATTTTAAGAGCGGTAAGATTAAATGCCTGATAAATGTGAACGTGCTGACCACTGGATTTGATCACCCTGCCGTGGACGTTGTTTGTTTGTGCAGAGCAACCGCAAGTTGTGGCCTCTATATCCAAATGGTTGGGAGGGGTACGAGAGTAGCCGAAGGCAAGACTGATTGTCTGGTGCTTGATTTCGGAGAAAACTGTTTGAGGCACGGATTTATAGATAGGGTGAAACCCAAGGATAAAAGCGCGGGGGTGACTGAAGGTAAAGCACCTGTGAAACAATGCAAGTCTTGCCAGACGATGTGTTTTGCGGCGGCACTCCAATGCCACGTCTGCGGCCATGAGTTTCCACCCCCAACATTAAATCACGGCTCCAGCAGTTATGATGGTGCGATGCTGTCGGGCCAAGCAAAACCCGAATGGGTGGACGTGGACAGCGTCCTTTATCATCGCCACCGCAAGGAGGGGAAGCCTGATTCGATCAAGGTCACGTACTACTGCGGGATGAGAAGCATAAACGAATGGCTCTGCCCTGATCATGGTGGCTATGCGGCCAGCAGATATCAGGCGCGGCGGTCTCTGTTGGCGTCTGGCGCTGACACGACAGACGAGGCGATGGACGAGTGCCACTTCTGGAATTGGCCCAGCCGCATCAAGATAAAACCCTCGACACACAACCCAAAATATTTTGAGGTTGTGCAGTTCGATTACAAAAAAGTGGAGAGAAAGTATGAGACGCAAGAAGGGCCAATCGCTGATTGGGGTGTCGAAGACATACCGTTTTAAACATTCCGAGCATTCTGAACAGGTGGGGTTTGTGAACTGGTTTCGCGCCAAATATCCGCACACGCTGATCTTTGCGATCCCAAACGGTGAGAAGAGATCGATTAGCGTGGCGACACGGCTGAAGGCAGAGGGGGTCACACGGGGGATACCTGATCTTTATATCCCCTCCTGCAATCTTTGGGTGGAAATGAAGAGGGCCACGGGCGGCAGACTTTCCCCCGATCAAAAAAAAGTGATCGAATATCTGAGATCGGTGGGTCACACTGTAATCGTTGGAAAGGGCGCAGGCGATGCGTCGAAGCAAGTGCTGGAGTTTTTGAAAAAATGACAAAATGGAGGCTGGATAAATTGATACACCGAGATGAATATCAGATGGTGATCGAACACAACAAACGCTTGGAGACTGACAATGCTGGCCTCCGAGAGCAGATTAAATTTTACCGCAAAAAGCTGCTGAAGGAGAGGCTAAATGAAGAAGAAACTAACGCCAGCGCATGACGCTGAACTGCGCCATTTGAGAGGCCAAGTTGATCGTCTAGAGGGGGAGGCTTATCGCACAAGCCCAGTGCCAGATGCACAGAACGATCTCTGGTTGGCGCGACAGGAACTGAAAAACTTTGTGAGTGGATTGCGACAAAACGAATACCAAATCTGAGGGAGAGAACAGATGAATAAATGGCTGGAATTTGAAAGACTACAAGCGAGAACGAAAGGCCCAAGCGGCAAGCCTCTGCGACCACCGCTGCCGTGCGATAGAGGGGAAAAGCGCAGTCGGACAGATACTGGCGCGTTTACGCCGATCTTGAGGGTGCTGGAAAATCATGGGCCAATGACGAGCCAAGACATTGCACGGCTGCTGAAGAAGAACTCTCACAATGTGTGTGGAACGATTCGCCACGCTGTTGACGCTGGTTTGGTTGTTAAAAAAGCTCACGTCCGATCAAGGAACGGGGGCAAAGGCCACATGAATTGCTGGCTATATCAGATCGCGGCATAAAAGTCATCGGGGGAAAGTCGCCCATTTTGGCTTCCCCCCATTTTCCCCCCATATATTCCCCCCATATATTAATTAAATATATTTAATTTGTATTTTGCTATTGTATCTCCTGATATACCTGCTATGTATAATAGTATAGAAACCAAGGAGAGACCCAATGAAAACGCTTCAAGACTATATCAACTTAGCATGGAACCAATTTCAAGAAGACGGCACCTTTGCCGCCAAGGCTCACCAGAAAGAGGCGCTGGGTTACTTGAACCTCGCTTATGAAACTGTTCGCAACGCCAACCAGACTTGGCAGCTTGCGCCTGAGACCCGCGCCACAGATGAAGATTACTGGGCATTGCCTTTTGATCTTCACCAAATACGTGACAAGCACACCCGCTTGTTTAAGGACGATCTACGCGCTGATCTGGCTCATTTGGTTGAGCTTCGCCGTGTGTTCAAAGAAAGCACAGTGGTCAAGCCTGCGCCAAAAGATGACCGCATCAGCGAAAAGCAAAAGCAAGTCACTGAGACTGTCGTTGACATGATCAATCGTCGTGTCGCCCAATACCATCAGGCAGTCGAGCTTGGCCGTCTCTTTGGAAACCTTCCAGTGTCTGTCACACCTCACCTTGTGACCAACGAACACAACACAACTTTCACCCGTTGTTTCTTTTATCTGTCAGGCAAGCTCACAGCCCTGTCAGTCATCATGGCCGCGCTCGACACGCTGAACCGTGAAAAAGAAAACTCATAATCCAACGGGGGGCTTCGGCCCCTCATCCAACGATCTAGAAAGGATCAAAATATGAAACTCTATACCAACTCAAAAGGCCAGTGGGTCGGAACGCAAGCCGAGGCCAAAACAATTGGCGCGGAGCAGACTGACGTTCCCACCGACAAGCCCAGCCTGCTGGCGTGGCTCAACAACAGGACAGAGGCTGCAAATGCCTTTGGCTTACCAGTGGAGCCAGTGCCAGCCCCAGTGGTCACTGAGAGGGTGACAAGCCACCCACAGGGCCGACCACACCCTTGGGTGACCATCCGCGAGTGCGCTGAGAAAGCATCGCTCAAAGACTTGGGCCACGCTCTGGCGATTTACATGAACAGGGTGGATGAATTGCTGGACGATCAATAAAAATATTAATTAAATGTATCTGGGGGTATTGTATTCCCAGATATATTTCTTATATGTATTAGGTAAGATCAAAAATTAAAAATCAGGAGACAAAAAATGAAAATCACTAAAGCAGCTATCCAAGCCCTCGCCACCCAATCGGTCAAAGCTCAATATGCCCGTGAGACTGACAAGGCGTTGTATCTGGAAGAAATCATTGTTTTGGCTGGCTTTGACATCAGCCTGACTGACCGCCCCGATCAATGGGATCGCTGCGTCGAATGGCTTGAAAACGCCATCGCTGCTAGATGGACGGCTGCACGTTATTTAGTTTGACAGGGGCCACCGCCCCACCCACCCACTATCCAATCAGGAGACCATCCAATGCTTCCAAGAACTGCCCAAGCCCACACCCCCCTCCGCACCAGCAAGAGCCGCCACACATGGTGTGGCCCATACGCCGCTGCTGTGTTCATGCGTCAGCACTATGACGCCGCATATGAAGTGTGCCTGTGTCACACGTTTCGCGGCAAGATCACAGGCATGAGCAACAAGCTCATGAAGACGGTCATGGGGGCCAATGGCATTCAGATGACGTTACACTACTGCCGTGAGGTTGGATCGTATGCCAGACACAATCCTACTCTGGCGGCTTGGCTCAAGACCCGTGATCGCAAGAAGACCTATCTGGTCAACATCACGGGCCACTACATTGTGGTGTCGGGCGACAAGACCATCGACAACCAGTCTGGCGAGTGGCACAGCGTCCGTAAATCCAAGCACCGCCGCAAGCGCGTGGCCTACGCTTGGGAAATAAAATCACCCCACTAATAAATTATTTAAAGATACCCCTTGATATATCTTGGGGTATCACTATATGTATTAGGTAAGATCAAAAATTCAAAAATCAGGAGATCAAAAAATGAAAGTATTCAATTTTACAGACGGCGTTAAGGGTGAACTTTTGGGAGACATCAAAGTTGCCAGCGCACATTCTGGGGGCCATGTTGAAAAAAATGGCGTCAACTATAAAGTTGAGTTGGCAAACCCTGCAAACGTAAAGCCTGTTGCTGGTGGCAAATCTGGTGCTGAATGGACATGGCACCACGCTGTAGAACATCGTGTCGATGGAGAAACTAAAGACATCACCGCCGAAGATTTTGGTGTTGGCGCAATCTGTTTCTGCACAGGTGAATATTACGTTGCTTGGTATGCGGGTCATCCAGAAGTGCAAACAGAGTGGTGGTGGACAGTTGTCGGCACAAACGATTGGAACCGCGAAGCCTGCAAGTCAGGCATTCTTAAAGCCACCAAAATTTAATCCAACAGGGGGCCATCGCGCCCCCACCAACCAAGGAGAGAAAAATGGCACGTAGAAGTTTTAAAATATTTGGAATTAAAGACGGTGGCTCAGAGGAGTGGGTCGATACTGTCAGCAGCCCCAAAGCGGGAAAGGCGGTACATGAGGCAATGAAGACGCAAGGCTATTTTGATTACATCCGTTGCCGCGATTGCTTGGGCGGCTTGCGGTTTGAGTACAATTTAAAAACAGGGAGGAAGACAGCATGATGATCCCCTGCCCAGAATGCGACCACACCGATTATCACGGCAAGGTCGAAAAAGAAGTCCACCAGCGTTTCGGTGGCACACTGGAGCCTGTTGGAGAATGGGTCGATTGCGATTACTGTGATGGCAGTGGCGAAGTGGAGGAGGAAGACGATGGGTGAATATGAATGTGTTGACTGCAACGCAGTCTTTCATTTGGAGGAGCCGCCGTTTGACGGCTCTTCGCTGTGCGACGATTGCCGCACGGTGATTAAGTTTCCATCTCTGTCCGATTTGGATCGGCAGTTTGAGGAGCTTGAAAGGCAGCGTGAATTGATCAGGGAGCAGGCGCGACAGCTTGCTGCTGTTCACAAGCCCAAATAGCCGCTATAATGCCCCTAATTCCATTTAGGGGGTGATGACCCATGATCGATCCTGTGAGCGCCTACGCTGCCGCCACAACCGCCTATAAAGGCGTTAAAATGCTGATACAGGCTGGCAAGGATATTGAAGACGTTTCAAAACATCTTGGGTCTTGGTACGGCGCAGTGGCTGATATTACTCGCGCCGAATCACAGCGCAAAAATCCGACATGGCTGGATAAAAAGACTTTAGGCTCTGACAACATAGAGCAAGAAGCTATGGACATCGTAATTCGCAAAAAAACTTTGGCTGAAAAGGAAAAAGAAATTAAGTTCATGTTGGATTATCGTTTCGGATTAGGTACTTACGACGAAATGCTTGGCATGAGACGCAAGATCAGGGCCGACAGGGAGCGCACGGTATATGCCGCAATGGAGAGCAAGCGCCAAATGGCAAACAATCTTGCCATCACGGGATTGGCTCTGGGCATTGTGTCCGTGCTGGGCGGTGGCCTTTATCTGATTGCGCTTGCCCTATGATTAAAGTTTTATTGATGTCTGTAACGCTGGCTGGTGTTGCCAATCCCACGCACGTACCGTGCAGTTTGTGGAAGCGAATTACTGACAAAAACACTGGTCAGAAAATTTGCGTTTATCGCTTCTCAGCGGGATTTGGGGGGCTTGGATATCATTATCCAACGCTGTCGTTTTCCGAATGCCCCCGTGTTTTTCAGTGCGTCTATGAAAAGAAAGACAAGCGCCCCACGCTCAGTGAGATATTGGATGGGTTGAGGGACGGCTTCTGAGCTACCGAGCGGCCTCTTGTACCTGTGCCGCTGCGTCAGGCGTTAAGCTCTGTATAATTGAATTAGCCGCAGGAGACAGGCCAATTTCGGCCTGTGGTGCTTCATCTGGATTGTTAGCTTCCACTGCCCTATTATGAATTTCTACTAATGCTGATCCAAACGCATTAACATATTCCATTGCGTCTTCTCTAAATTGCGAGTCTCTTGATGAAATCTCCATTAATCTGCCCAAATGAAATTTGGCATTATTTGGATTTTTCCCCATCTGAGGCCCAGCTTTGACAAGCCATTTAATAAACTCAGGCTTTGTTAAAAGTCTGGCTGAGACATATGGGGTGAGTAGCGCCCCTACCATTCCAGATGCCGCTGTAGAAGCTGCCCCTGCAATATTTGATGGGTCTGTACCAATCATATACAAGCCGCCAATTAAGGGGCTAACAGTTGCTACTGTCCCAATGCTTTGACCAGTGCGGCTATTATTTGCAAATGCATCTGCTGATTTTATATCATCAAACATTGCAACCAAATCATCCAAGTCTTTTCTGTTAGAGCTTTTGCCAAACAAAGCATCTTTTGCACTGTCAGATAATTTTGAATAATTGGTAATAAACTTAGCAGTTGAGAAATCTTCAATGGCATCTTGTCCAGCAGGATTTGTCATACCCAGCCTGCTTAATATTGATGCTTGTATATCACCTCTTTCTGCGGCAGGAATATTTCGCAATATTTTCTTTAATTTTGCGCCACCTTCCTTTGTGCCTTGCATCAAAAACGTAAACGCTTGCACTTCATTTTTTTTGTCTCTGTGAAGTTGGTCATATACTGGTTCAACATCAAATTTCTGTCTGTTCTTAGTGTATGTGTCTGCCTTGCTTAATGCTTTTACTGCGTCTTCACCGCCATAATTTACAACGGCTTCATTCATATCGTTAGTCAAAGACTTATACACAGTTTTTAAATAGCTGACAGCATCGCCACCGCCTTGCTGTGTCATGCCATCCGTTTTACGACGAAGATTTGTTCTTAATTGCCTGAGTGTTGAAAGGTCAACACCACCACGACTTTGCGAATCTGCGATCAATCTTTCGACTTCATCTAAAGCTGCCTTCATAGACGGCAATAAAGATTCTGGGGCTTTAGATAAATCTTCCAGAAGTTTAGCGCGTAATTCCATAACATTGTTTAATCGACCAGTTGCATTCGGAGCTAAATCATATGCAGCATCATATAATTTGGTTTGATCTCTTTTGAATTTTGCAAGACCTTTTTCAACGCCTGTTTGCAAAATGCTTCCAATCTCTCCACCCTCTTGAACAGGACGCCCATATCTAGATGCAACATCTTGTGCAGCCTGCCCCGCTTGTGTTCTAAATGTATCAAATTTTTCAAATATCATTGGGGCGCTTGTGGGAAAGTCGTTTAGCCTTTGCTCCAAAAACATTAAAACTGGAGACTGTGACGTAGTTCCAGCAGAGGGCAATTTTATACCAAATCTCGCCGCTTCTGCCAATCTTTCTTGTGCAGTGGCTTGGCGTTTTTTTCCAATACCAGCAACAGTACGGGTAACCGCACCGGGAATGCCTTTTACAGCATCAATTGTTTTTTCAGCAATTTTACCGCCAACAATTTCCATCCCAACATTTGTCGCGGCTTTAGACGTTTGCTCGACAGGCCCACCACGACTTACCGAAAATGGGTCAGGTAAAAAAGCATCCACAGCCCTGTCGTATAATTGACCTCCAGCCTCAGACGCAAGTGCAGCCGCTGCTGGTACTGTGACCGCTTCTTCTGGAGTTGCGATTTGCGGCCCCATTTGACCAGCAACCAATGCTGATGTGCCGCCTATGCCGCCAGATATTGTTGACACAATATCCCTACCAACAGAAACAACATCTCCAAAATCTAATCCTTTTGGATTATAAAGAGTTTTTTGACCCGTTGATGGGTTTGTATAAATAAAATTATCTTCGCCCATTGGGCTTCCAGCAGTTGAAACTGCGTCTGGATAAAATTGCTTTATTGCTTCCAGTCTTCGATCTGGGTCATCAAAATTCCCGACAATCGCACGAACTTTTTTTGGTGCGCCAGATGTTGTATCAATGGTTTTAAATTTAGAGCCTGCCATTTATTCTGCCTCTTCAATTGTACGACCATCTGATAGCTGTTTAAATTTAACACCATTTAACGTCCATTCATCAACAACAGTTACAGCTTCGGGGGCAGTTTCTGCTTGGCTGGAGACTGAGCTATCCAGCGGAATACCGTGCTTGTTTCTGTCATATGTACCTCTACCTTCGTTTAGCTTACCTTGAGACAACAATCTATTTGTATCTGAAAAATATTGCGCCAATACGTTTAGCTTGTTTTTTGCCTGCTCATCGTTATCAAGAGTTGATGGGTAATATAATGCCATGTAATTATCAACTTCTGCTGGCGGCACAGCCGCACCTGATCTTGCTCTAAGTAAAAGCTCAATAGATCGTTTCATGGCTTGGTATGCAGTTCTCGAATCTCCAGTTAAAGTACCTGATGGCCCCGCACCACCACCGGGCAACACATTTGATGCTATTGCAGCAAGCCTATTGTATTTTCCATCTTTAAAAAGAATATCAGAAGCGATTTTAACATCAATCATACCCCCATTGGAATCAACAATACCTTGAACTGCTTCCTTTGGAATGGACGGGTCTTTTGAACTAAATACTGTGTATTCCTTACCAGCTATGACAACAGTTTGGAGTAAAGGTTTTTCATCACCATCACCATCACCATCACCACCATCACCACCATCACTAGCAACAGTTTGTATTGCAATGTCTCTAATTGCATCGGCAACGGTTTTGCCATATGCCTGTTCAATAATGTCGTATGCGTCTTTGCCGGGATTGGTTGCAGTTTTTGCAACCCCATCTTCAACAAAAGTAAGTGTTTCAGGTTCAGCCATGTCTTTTACATCACTAATAAACTGTGCAAGCTGTCTACTATCGACTTTCCCATCGTTTCCAATAAAAGTATCTACAAATCCAAAAACTCTGTTTGTCATGCGCTCTGACGCTGAACCCTGTGGCCCCGCATCAGCAGGTTTTTCAGGCGACCAACCACCTTCTTCGCTTGTTGCAGTTTTGTAATCTTCTTCACTATAAACTGTTAATTCTTTTCCATCTTTGTAGACAGTTCTTTTGTACTGAGCAGTAGATTGTGCCGCTGGTTTTATTGTTGACCAGCCGCCACCCGCTTGTGAAGTGAGAGTGTCAAACTCTGCTTGTGATCGCGCTTCTACTGAACTGCCATTTTTGTACAATGTTACAGATTTAAAATCATCTGCCTTGACACGTCCATAGCCAGCACTGATTGCATTCTGTTCCTGTACATCACTATACACATCTATTGTGGAGCCGTCAGGTTTATACAAAGTGCGTTTTGTAAATTTAGTGCCAGCCTTCGGCAAACTGGTAACTCTAACGCTGCCAGCTTCTATTTGTGGACGCATTTCAGCGAAATCTTTTGCTGTTAGTGGCGTTTCAACTGGAGTAGTGAAACCACCTTTCCCATCTGCCTTAGAAACCATATAGAACTTCGGGTCAGAATATGTCGCCTTGGTTACCTTCGGCTTCAGCGATGGCGCAAGGCTAAACGCCGTAGAGGCCACTTTCTGATCCCTGTCGCGCTTCTCTTTCTTTTTGGCAGTCAGGTAGTCAAGCGGCACAAGGCCAGAGCCTACGGCAGAGCCAAGGACTGTGGCACCCGGTTGTGATGCCTGCTTGCCCATTTCCAAAAAGAACCGCAGGGAAGCCTCCCAAGGATTGGCATCTTCAACAGGGGCGTACATGGCGCTGGCTGCGTCAAAGGCTTTCTGCGCTCCAGCCTTACTGCCAGAAAGCATTCCCAATGCACCCATCATTTTGTCAAATTCAGTAGTGTCGCTTGCGCCCAGTGCCATGCCCTAATCCCTAATCTTGGTTCATCAGTTTATACGCGCTAAACAAGCTGCCCAAACCGCTAAGTGTCTGGCCGTATACCGAAGGATCAGCAGCCATCTGTGTGCCTGTCTGGAAGCCTCTCGACGCCTTGCTGTACGGCGTTTGGGACAATGCCCCCAGCGCAAAATTAAGCTGCTCCTGCGGATAATCCCGCTGATCAAGATAATCAGCGTAAGCCAAATCAAGCGCCCGTTGATCAAGTAGTCGCGTGGCCTCGCCAGATGTAATGAGACCCTGCGCCGTTTGCGCCTGCAAGTCAGCCGCCAGTGTACCAGCCGATCCATATGCATCCATTTGACCAGCCCGTGCCGCCTCTTCAGTTTCAAATGCACTTCTTAGCGCGTTTTCTGCGCTAAACCGATTGGCACGCTCTGTATCAAAGCGACCAGCGGCAAAGTCCAATCCCTCGCGTCCTGCCCTTGCTCTGAGGTCTCCAGCGGCCTTTGCGCCCTCGCCTGCCGCTGTGCCTTCCATAATGCCCAGACGTGAGCCGAAGGCACCACCGCCCCTTGCAGCGCGGCTTCTCGCCTCGTTTTGAGCGCGAATGGTTTGCTCTTCGATTTCACGCACGGCAGGGTTCATGGCGTCTTGGTAAATGTCCATAAACGGCTGCGCTGTGTCCATGCTAAACGGATCGCCCAAAAGCTCTTCGCGTGTTGCTGCGTCATAGCCTTGACCCAGAGTGTCAGCCACGCCCTCGTATTTATCCAAATACGGCTGGAAAGTATCATCAAGAGTGCCAAGCATTTCCATGCCCTCGCGCTCCTGATCTGTCAGCTTGCTGTCCTGTATAACATTTCCCATAGCATCCACGCCACCATATGTCGCAATGCGATCACCCGAATATGTTGGAAAGTCAGACGCTGCTATTTCACTGGCTTTTTCAAACAATGACCGACCAGCGGAGGAGACCCAAGATGGAACTTCATCTGCGCTATATGTATCAGATGAGCTTGGTAGCTCCGAATATGATGGTGTGCAGAAACTGCCCATTTAAGCCTCCGTAAATAACGAACCGACTTTGCATAAGCCAAGCCGCTCGTAAAAATTATCTTTGCGATCTATATCGCCAGAATAGACATGGCCCAACTTAACTGGGACGCCAGCCTCCTGACCGATTTTCATAAACTTCTTAATCAGTCGAGTGGCGATGGTAGACTTTCTGTGCTGTCGATAGACGAAAAACCACTTGTCAGCCAGATACTTTTTATCGCTCCACCAGTCGGTCATTTCTGCGCCACCAATTGAGCCAATAATTCTGCCGTCTATTTCAGCGACCAGAACAACGCCATCGTGAATGGCACGGCTGATTGCTGCAACCATCTTGTCAGATCGGACAGGCGACACATCGTGAACTGTTTCGGAGTGCATGACGTGCAGCATTCCGTACAATGCAGATATATCCAGAGGTGTCGCCACTCTGATCATCATTAGCCCATGCCGCCCAGTGCGCCCATTTGCCCCTCAGAAGCCATCTGACGGGGCATAGGGGCCTGTCCACCGCCTGCACCACCCTCTATGGCCGCAATAAGCTCTGCAAGCTCTGGAAGCAGCTTCATAAGCACTTGCGCCACCTCTGGGCTGATAACGCTGTCGAGCATTGCAAGTTCCTGCTCAGACATGCCACCCAGACGCGATACAAGAGCAGCCGCGATTTCTGGCGATGCTTGACCCATGTCTCTTTGTGGGCGTCTTTCTTCTCGCATATTTGCGCCACGCATATCTGGCATATCTGGCTTCATCATATCTTTATTGGGCATTACGTTTCCTTCGCTTTATATAGCACAGACCAGTCAGTTTTTTGGCAGAAGAAGCCAACCGACCAGCAGATTGGTTCCAGAATTTTTCGATAAATCTTGCCCAGATAGTCGGGCTTGTCGCGCTTACCGTAGATATAGGCGATTTCGTTGGCTCTGTGTTGGGCTAGGTGACGCCAGAGTTTAACGCCTCTGCCTTTACGCATTTGCTTTACAACGTGTACGGCCCATACATGATATCCATTGACGTGTTGTGGCGTCAGGTAATCTCTGGTGAAGCGATAGTCCAACAGTACGTTCTGCCTGCTCATTACACCCTGCCGCTGTAGTTCGTTGCAGATCACACGGCCACCAATAGCGCCACCAATAAACCCACCAACACCGGGCAAAATCATGTTGCCAATTGCAGCACCAACGCCAGCCTTTACGCCGCCCTTTGCCGCATCGCCCACGCTTTCCCCCGCCAAAAGACCACCAATGGCCCGACCAGCGCCATAGCCATAGCCAACTTGTGGCCCCTCAAATACAGGAGCTTTTACTTTGCCGCCAAACGATGCTCTTGTTCCTGCTGTTAATGCTTTACCAAAATTCATTGGGTCTCTGGCAGCGATTTCTGCGGCGTTACCAGTTGCGGCAACTAATGGGCTTCCCAACATAAAGCGCCCAATATTACCGCCAACCATACTGCCCAATTCGCCAACCGCTGCTTGTTGCATTCTTCTGGCAGCTTCTTTCTGGCTTGACGTATTAAAATCAGTGTTTCCTGCGGTTCCAAAGGGAGCCTCTTCACCTTCAAATGTCACGCCACCAAAGTCTGGCACAGTGGAGAACGTGCGTGTGCCTGTCTTGACGGGCTTTACAAACTCATACATTGGCATGGCGGCAGTGCCGTAAACGTCTTGCAGGCGCAAGCCTTCAGCAAGTTCTGGTGCGACTTGAGACTGCATTTGGTAGACATCGACTGTCTCCATGCCGTCTTCTGCTGGTGGCAAAACACCTAGATTGCCATAGGGGTCTGGGAGAGCAATTCCGCGCTCATCTGTGAGAGCAATGCCATTTGCGTCATACTGAACTGCCATCAAGTTATCTCCAATAGTGAAGCCACAACGTGCAGCCTGTTGGCCGTTGCTGCCGTGACCTTAATGATTTCGTCCTCTTGAACGGTGAGAGGCTGGGTCAAAAGCTCTACCGTTGTATTAGCACCGATTGCCTTAACTTTAAACAAAGAAAATACAGCGGCTGATGCGTCTGTAATTGTGACCGTAATTGTATCCGCATTCCCACTGTCTTCGGACACTAGGATTGACTTAATCAAAGTAGTAGTTGCGCTGGGCGCGGTGTACAGCGTTGTGGCATTTGTCGTTGTTAAATCGACCTTGGCATTTTTGTAATTATTAGCCATTAGCCCATGAACCACGCTGTAGCTTCGGCCTGATCAACGGCTGTCTGCAACCCCTGCGATGCTGCAAAATATGTCGCCTGCTTTTCAAGCTCAAGAGTGTTTACCAATCTTCCCATATACCCCTGCTGATATTGCTGGGGAGGTGAAGGCAATCGCAAGACTGCAAGGGGTGCTGCACTGGTCATCGTAATCCATCTATCTTTGTGTCGATCCGAAGGTCACCAAGCCGCCATTCGTCTTGCGTACCTGTGCTTTCAAACTTCAAAGCAATTTGCCGACCTTTAACGCGAGTGCTGATTTTCTCTGTTGTAGACGTAATATTAAACGGCCCCTTTATGGTCTCGCTGGCGTTGGGATACTTGCGCGTATTCATGTATAGCGAGACGGTGCTATTGGCCCCCATCGTTGCGTCAGGAACAATTCGATCTACCATGTAAAGGTTTTCGCCCTCTGCTGTAATTTCACGGGGCGCTGCCTCAATAAATGCAGTCATCGCTGCACCATCGTTGCTTGTTCCTGTCTCATGGTTGTACAAAAAGCCTTGAGGGCTAAATGCAAATGGTTTCTCGCGGGAACCGAATGCATCGTTCCAAGCCGTTCTGTCCATTGATCCAATCGACCATACTTTTTCGTTGTAATTATAGGTCACATAACTGTCTGGCTCTGGATTAGTTGTCCCTGCTGTATTTTGGTCAGAGACATAGAACCACGTTACTTCGTTAAATTCGACATTATGACCAGCCACAGTTTTATCAAAAAATGATGTCTGCAATCTATCAAAGACAAAATGTTTTAATGGACATGGTATTTCGTTAATTACACCATCGTATATATAGAACGATCTATTGCCCATCCAGTATGTATTGCCGTCGATTGCAATCATAGAGTTTAAGCCAATTGCGCTAGTGCCAGTACCAAGTAATCTGAACGAAAATATAAATGGTTCACCAACGAATGTCATACCATACACAGCCTCGTCAGTCGATATAATTGTTTCTTCTCTAGTATTAACCAAGGCAACAATTTTGGTTCCAACCTCAAGTCTTTGATCGCCAGCAGTATTGAGTGCTGTTGGAGCAAATTTTGTAAAATCCTCTTGCGTAGACCAACGCACTAACATTGGGTCTAGTGTTCCAGAACTTCCATCAACGGCAACATATACACTGGCCCCAGCAGCAATAAAATGTCTGTCGGGAAAGCTGACAACAGTTGCCCGAACTTCAACAGGCACAGACGCTGCCCCTGCCAGACTGGACACAAGAACGGCCCTTGCTGTTGTTGATCCAGATGTATCCCAGTAATATATCTGTCTGCCTCTGACATTGGCAATTAAATCTTCGCCCCAAATATTTAAACTCCATGAAGAGTTTTCAAGATTTACTTGAGATAAAGATAAAGACCTTGGCGTGTTCCACGTTGATTCACCCCATCCACCAACGCCCCAGCCAAGCGCGGGAGCAGCACTTTGTGTGCCTAATCCTTCGGCAGAACCAATAAGATATTTTATGTCTATTGTTGTACCGCCGCCTGTGGCACCACTTGTTGCTGCATCGGGCGATTGTATTGAATAAGAATTAGCATCAATATAAGTTATTTGATACCCTGCCATTCTGTTAATTGTTTCGGCAGATATGCCGCCAGTAGCAGTGGCAGAATTTATTACAACCCAATCACCGTCTGAAGCACCATGCGAACTATCGGTTACAGTAATGGTTGTGCTGCCATTTGTTACGACCAAAGGATTAGAGAGATTACTTGTGGTTTTTCGCAGTGGCGTAATGTCATAAATCGCGTTATTTTGAATTATGTAAAGATGATTGTGTGTCCCAACAGCTATTCTGTCAACACCATCAGACGCCCTCCAAAAAACCATTTTTCGGCCAATGCCAGTTAGAGTGGCTTCAGTAGATGTTGTTTGCCCAGACGAATCTAATGCGTAAAATACATCTTTTTCCCAGCCACCAATTTTTTCTGGGTAACCATTAACAAAGCGAACAAGATCACTATCAACATAAAATGGGCCGTTCTTGCCAGCAGAATATTCTGTGGTGTCCTTTACGATGCCAGCGTTGTATTTCAGCAATTGCAGTGACATCAGAACATGGTCTCAAAATGTGGAGCATCGATAAAGGGCCTACGTCCCTGTGATCTGCGAATGTCTATATAGCTGTTCATAGCGTCCTCTGCGCTACCCTCCCAAGCACCTAGATCATTAACAGTCCACGCAGCGCCCCAGCGTAGCTTTACGCCCACAGCCTCTGCGCCTTCCTTCATAGCGTCTGCAATTTCATCATAGAGGTTCAATTCCCATCTGCCGCCATCGCAGTAAGCCATCAAATCAACGGCGTTACCGTCAATGTGTTTTGACTTCATGGTTTGCGAAGCCCCTTTTGCAACCAAAGCACGTTGCTCGTCTATTGTTCGCAGTCCGCAAATTACCGAAAAGTCTTGTTTCGTAACACCTATGGCGTACTTAACAACAGCCACCATTTTTTCGTCTACACCTTCTAGCCTTGACAGGCTTCGTTTGCTTAACTTGTAGCCCATAATTATTTCCCTGCATATTTACTGATTGCCCGATTTCCGAACCAGAATGCTAAAACTGCGCTCATAAGCCCGGCTGTTTCTGGGTCCCACATAAGTTCAACAGCTTCCGTCCAATCGCCGCCCGACTGCCCGACCTTAACCATGATGACCACTTTGGTGGCTACGAACAATCCGAAAAAGGCATAAGTAATAACAGGACGAACACTACCCCTGAGAGCGTTGATAAAGCCTCCAGCGTCAATAGATCGGTCATGTGCGTACAGCCCCTTCGTTTCTTCGATGTCTGCCTTTTTGTCTAGCTCTACCAGCTTCATCTCAGAACGCTTTTGGGCAAGCTCTGTCTCGATTTGCATCATTTCAATGCGGTGCTTCTGCTGCTGATTGGCCTTGAAGTAATCAAGAACTGACGGCAGAAACGATGATCCGAAGCCCAGTAGGCTTCCCAGAAGAGCCATCATGTCTTTTCACCATTTATGAATATGCCAAAACAGCCAGTGAGTGCGCCCATACAGACGCTAACCAAACCTGCTTGGGCATTTGTTACTTGATCTGGGGGGATAGACATAAACCAGTGAACACTTTGATACGTCAATACCGTAACTGCCAACATCATTATTCGCGGCAAAACTTTGAATTTATCAAACGTCTCTGGTGTCATAATTTTACCCCATTTTTGTTAATACGGTTATAAGCATCAAGATAATCGCCGCACTGGCACCAATCATAATCGCCTCTAAACGCTTTACTCTCGTAAACAACTCTTTGTGTTGTATGGTCACCTCTGTGCGAAGGGATGCAAAGGTGATATTTAAATCATCAATTCTGCTATGTGCAGAGGCCACTGTGCGCTTATCCATACATTTATTACTCCAACTGTAGCTTTGTTAACAGCATTAGCTAGGCTCACTGGGCCAAGTTATATTTGTGGGGAACCCCGATTGCGCTGGCACATCACGCAAAAGTTGCCTGTAAGTGCGCCAAGCGTCAGGCACATGGTCGGGCCAGACCTTATCATCACACCGCGAGAGCAGTTCATTACGATACCGCCTTGCTGCTTCAGCGGTCTTTCCGTCGAAGGGCAGATCAGTCATCATTTCATTCATCATAACATTTATCCTACAGTGAAACGGCGCGGAGGTATATTTGAGTTGAACTAATAGCTATGCCAATTGGGCTAGTGTCCGTTGCAACTAACGAGGCAGAAGTTGCTGGTATGCCATACTGTGTTCCAGCCGACAAACTGCTCTGGTTGGCATTAACTCCCCCAATAATTGTAACTTTACCCGTCGCGCCATTGGAAATGCTTTCAGCAGCTAAGCCGACATATGCTGGCCTAGTACTCGCTTTAACAACTTGAGCTTCATCAATTGTAGACACAATAGTGGCATCTGCGTCAGGGTCATATATTATGCCACCTTGCTTTTTAGTATTACTAACAAGAATTTCTCCACTAAGCGTCATATTAGAACCACTAAATTTAGCTGGTGTAATTCTTGTTTCTGCAACTCCCGTACAATAACACATCACAATTCCAGCGGTATCTGGGTCTACACAGGAACTAAAAAAAGATTCTGCGATGCCAGTTACAGGAGTGGTGGCTAAAGGAATAGCAGTTGTTGTGCCTTGAGTAAGGTCAGTTCCGCTTATTGTTAGTAGTCTAAATTTAGGCCCGTTTTCAGAAAATAAAGCGACTCCTTTGTTTATGGATGGATCAAATACAATATTAGGTGCGACATTGTAATCCCCAGATGATGCTAAAGTAACTTCTGTTCCTGCGGACACGCTTGTGCCGCTAATTGATATAGTACGCGCCTTGTATGGACGCGCAGCACTACTTGTACCATACACAAATATAAATTTGTTTACGTTAGTATCAAATGCCACAGAACCCGGCTGTGGATACATTGCAGAGCCGCCAAAATCGGCTTCTGTACCAAGCGAAATGTTAGTTCCGCTTATTGTACCAACCCGCCCCCTAATAGAGTCTTGATTTCCTGCGTTTAAAAACAAAAATTTATTTGCATTTGAGTCATAACCCAATTCGGTGTGGTATGAAGTTCCGTTGTAGAGAAGAACTTCCGTTCCAAAGCTGGGAGTAGTGCCACTAATTGTTATAGTAGCAGCGTACGCTTTGCCATCGGATTTGCAGTATGATACTACAAATTTGCCAGCATTATCATCATATAATAGATGAAGTTCTCCACGGGTTCTCGCATAAGCATTTAAAGTTGTTCCTGAGTCAACTGCCGTACCAAAGCTAATGCTAAAGCCGCTTACTGTACCAACGCGCGCAAATAGGTTGTCATTTGTGCCAGAAAAAACATGTAAATATTTATCAGCAGCAGTATCGTAAGCCATAGGCTGACGGCCTCCACCCGTACTAGACGCGCCACTACCAAGTGCGGCAGCACTCCCAGACATTTGTGGCATAGCAGAAATGGTGCCGTTTGCATTAAACCCAACAGGGTTTCCCGCTGAAATGGCTCCTGTCGCTGTAAATGTCGCCTCGCCGCCGCCGCTTGCCGCAACCCAACTAATATCTGTACCATCCGAAGTCAGAACTGTATTCGCGCCGCCTTTGGCTAATCTAGCCGTTGCTCCAGAAGCATTGCCGTACAAAATGCTGCCGCGAGTAATGGCATCCAGTTGGTTTAGTTCTGCGCCCGTGCTGGTGACCGCTGTTGACGCGATAGTTAATTTATCTTGAGGCACCACCAATCCAGCCGCGCCACCAAGAATTAAATCATCGGCACTTGCATCCCACTGCATGTATGCACTGGCAGTATCTCCAAAGAACTTAACGTCATAACCAGTGTCATCAACTCCAACATTTACTGTTGCATCAATTTGAACAGCGCCATCAATATCTACAGCATCAAGGTTTGTTGTGCCATTAACGTCTATATTTCCTTCCAGATCAATGTTTCCACCAACCGTGAGGTTATCAGTCACCGTTGTTCCAGCCAGATTTACGTCTGTTAAGAGATCGTAGACAACGCCGTTTGTGCTGCCCCCACCGTCTGTGGCGATCATTTTAACCTGACCAGCAAGCACTGCAACATTTGCACCATTTGATCCTTGGGTGAATGTCAGAGTGTAGCTTGTAGCATTCTCAATCAGCCAGACCTTTGAGATGGTTGCTGGTAAAAATGTTACTGTGCAAGCCTGACCACCACCAGTCAGCTTTAGATACATGCTACGGTCAGCGTCTGATGCGCCATCCGCGAGTGTTATGTTGTCTGTGGATGCGTTAGCAATTGCGCGTGTGCCGTAGCTGAACGCCTCCGCAATCATTTCTAAGTTTAGGTTCGTAACCGTACCCCATGCCCCGGACTGATCGCCAGTCGCCATTTCATTGAGGCGTAAGTCATTGTCATAGGTTGAAGCCATATCAATCGATCCTTACAATTGCAGTGTCTTTGGTTGCAGCGGGGAATACAATTTTAAAAGTACCTCCAGAAACAGAAAAGTCACCGCCAAAATCAAGAATTGCTATCGCTCCTCTTGCGTTTGAAGATGCATCGCCCAGCGTTTTGTTGTAAATCAAAGCACCACGGGCTGTGAATGTTGCGCTTGTCCATTCTGGATCAGCCGCATCAAAAACACCACTTGTGCTGTTTTCGGTCACCGCCTTACTCGCCAACGCATTGCCGCCTGTCGTGTACCCATTGCCGTTGGCAACTTCATTGCTGGTTATGTAACCATCCGTTGCCGCGCTCAGTGTCGCGCTGCTGGTGTATAGCGCAATGTAAATATTGTCACTGTCTAGGTGATGATCACCCAACAGAACATCTTTTTTAAAAAGTGTGGACATCGCTTGTGTGATAGCCATTATATGCCTCCGTTGTATTCTGCTGCGTAATCGCGTTGCATCTCTTGTACCTGAGATTGCACCGCCTCGTCAAATTGCGTTTTGTATAGTGACAGCGTCTCTGGCGCTTTTAAAAACGCAGAAGCCTCGTACAGAGCCGCAGCAAGCATAACCGCAGGCGCGTTAGTGTCTATCCATGTATTAGCATTAGATGAACTGAGTCCCGTCTCAGGCGCAATAAAATCCACGCTATAGGCCAACGCTGCTGACGGCGTAGGTGCTAATGTAATAACTGTCCCAGCCGTTCCTGCGCTATCTGTGCTGTACATGCGTGGGGTGCCTTGAGTTGTCGCATTCGGCCAATAATCTCTGACGTAAGAATCAATTCTATGGTCAAGATACGTCACAACATTTGTGTCGGTAATTGATACTTGTCGGATCATCCGCGCTGTGGGTATTGTGTATGACGCTGTGCCTGCCACAAGATTTGCCGCGCTAGATGTAGCGCGGAAGCATGGCAAATTTGGCAGTCGCTGAAAGATCATTTCTTCGGCCTGCGCTATGATTGTGTCAATTGATGCAACGAACTCTGTCGAGTCATCTTCCAAAAATGCTTGGATGTTGGCCTTTAGTGTTGTGTAGCTCATTTTATGTTCCCCATCCGCTTCGGCCCCAAGCATCTTGACCCCAACCTAAAGCATCTGCTGTTGCTGTGCCAACGCCACCTGTTCCAGCCGCACCTGTAGCAAGAGGTGAACCCAGAATTGTCTCAGTTCCAACAGCACCTGTTCCACTTGCGCCAGTCACACTATCACTTAGTTCAACTACAACTGATGCAAAGACAGGTGTATTTGCCTGACCTCCCATAGCAGAGTGTTGGGTACAGTAGTAATAAAGTGTTGGTGCAGAATTTGCGACAACTATCTGGGTGTAAGCCCCAGCATTCCCCGGTGTCCCTGACGTTGTCACTCCTGTGGTGTATTCACTTCCCCCAGCATGCGTTCCGTTTGGAGTGGATGAGAACCTGAGTGGATGCCCAGAATTGCTGCTGGCTGATTGATCAAAATAATACGTCCTGCTTTCCATTAATTCCAGCGTGTCTTGCTGAACGCCAGCGATAAAGTATTTGTTTGCCCCACCAACATTTTGCACTGTCACTGCCAAAGTTTGCACCGCCGCTACATCTATTGCAACTTCGCCAGACCCACCCACGCCTGTCGCGCTAAAGTCTGTTGTGATAAGCAGTGACGTGCTGCCAACCGCTGCTGTGCCACCAACGCCAGTCTGGGCTGTGTTGATCACTTCAAAGCTGGATGTTTGCCCCGTAAACGCTGTTCCAGCAATCCCAACATTAGTTGTTAATCTGCGATCAGCAAATATATCGTAATTATAACCTATGAATACTTCGACATTTTCGGGGTCATTGTCTGGCCGTGGATTAAACAGGGCCGTGGCATCAACAACATTTTTTGCAGGCGTTAATTGTGGGTTTTTTGGCTCCCAATCTTCTGGCGCTACGCGCAGGCCGTCCCAAGTCGTTTTTAATTGCGTATAGGGAATTCGAAGGCCACTTCTATCGCTTATTGCTTGAGATTTTTTGCCCCGTGCGTATTTTGCCATTAATATAAATTCAGCGCAGTTGGCTGAACCCTCAAACTTACGCCGTCATTGTCGGACGCTGCCGCAAACGTGAATGCCCTTTCGTAGATTTCGTTCAACACTTGAAACCTGTCTGGAGCATTTTTCAGCGCCAGCTTGCTTGCCAGCCCCGCGCAAATGCAATCGCTCCATCGATATGGCACGTCAGCGTCTTGATTGCTGGCCGTGATGTCATCTAGCTGGTTTACTGACCAATAATTTAAACTGTATGTGGTCACGTCTGGTATTTGCCAGATGTAAATCAGCGGCGTATATTGCTTGTCTAGCATATACTGTGATGGTTTTCCCGAAGATGTTTTGTTTGGCAGTTGGTTATAATCCGCAATAGACACACGATTGATGATTTGGTCAGACGTGTCCGTGCCTGCGCTATCTCTAATGACGGCGTCCATAATGTCGATAGTGCCAGCAGGAAGCGTGTACGGCGTTGTCTGGTCTTTTACCAGCGTCAGGGTTCTTTGCTCAACTGCCCAGTAATTGATGCCTCTGTTGGCCCACTCACTAAACAACAGATTTAGGCTGCGCCGTGCAGACACAGCCTTATAACCTGTTTGGGTTTGCGGATCGATCCCACATCGCTCAAATGCCTCTGCGATGATTTCTTCAACATCTGGGCGAAACGCTACTGTGCCTGATAGTGCCATGAAGCAATCCTATGCGTAATGTTTTTTCATCCGCATGACGATATTATATGTATCGCCAGCGGCCCCAAGGCCAGTTGTTGTGAATAGGACATCACCAGTTGTGCTTCCATATTCTACCGTCGATGGCAATCCACCAAATTTGCTGAAGTCTTGGTATCCAATGTCATCAGCAGCCATGTGCATCATAATGACATCTGTGCCTGCGTCTGCCTCCACCATGACTGTCATGCCTTGGATTATCCACCAGCATTCCAGAAGACTTACCGAATTGCAGGACGCACCGTTTGCGCTTTTTGCCAAAGTTGAGACATCAACTTTTTTCACGGCATCCTCATCGCCAGTATCAACATATTGCAATTGGAATGCCATGACTACTTCACTGGTGTTTTCAGTAATCGTTTTCACACTTGTAATGTTAGCCATCTATGACCCTCCTATAAATTGTTGATGGGGCCGAAGCCCCACCAATTAAGATGCATCCGAAGAGCTAGATATTCCAAAGAATTTTAGAACAATTACTGTATCACCACCGGGATCACCTGACACAACAAGTTCAACTTCATCACCTACAAGGCCACTTGCGCCTGTCGTAAAGCCTGACATGCCCAACACACCGTTGCATCCAAAGAAGCCTTTAAATCCTACGCTGTTAACTGCAACACTAATGCCGTCTACATAACCATCTGTATCAGTGTCAGTACCAATGTCTTGAAGATTAACTGCATTTGCAGCCGCAGTGGTTACTGCAATGGTTACGCCCATAGGAATAAAGTTCACTGGGATACCAATGGCCGCTTCTTTGCCTGTGGTTGCGCCATTTGCAACAGTTATGGTTGCTTCATATGTTTGAAGCGTCATTGTGCTTGTGACAGCGCCTGTTGTTGTATTTTTCGTAATGTCTTGAAAGCCATTTTCAGACCGTACTGGGCCTGTGAATGTTGTATTAGCCATGATGATCTCCTGTCGTGGCAAGTGTCAGCCACATTGTGCGGCTGTCAGGGATGTCGGCACAATACAACAGGTCTGAACAAAAAGAAAGAGCGATCCGAAGACCGCCCTTTTTTGTAACGCTAACGGCGTTAGTGTTATGTTTCGCTTTCTGCGGTGCCGAACTCCCAATCTCCATCGGTGACATCTTCAATGTCTCCATCAAGATCATCAAATGCTGTTGGCTCGACCTCTTCCAGATATTCCTGCAAGATATGATCTTCGTTCCATTCATACCCATGCTCTGAGGGAGTGCCGTAATTTTCTCGCAGCCAATCCTTTACGTCCTTAACCCGCACCTTGATCTTAATTGTTTTTGTGCGTTGCACATTGACCGTTGCAGTTACATTGATTATTGCCATTTTTTTCTCCTTTGGATTTTTGGATGGGGGCGCGTGGCCCCCGTTGCAGTTTAAAATTTTACACAACCTCCAGCTTTGATTTTGTTTTCGTTTTCGTAGATTAGGTTCAGCATATCTTTTTCCAAGCGAGATTTGCGCGGGACAAGATACCATTTTTTAAAACCGTTTATGACCACTTCACGAGTGAACCTGTGCAAGCCTTGGTTTTCCCATCCGATATATTTCTGACCATTTTCAGAAAACTCTGCCCGAATAAAAAACTTACGGCCTTCGTCCATTTCGCCCACTGTCCGACCATCATATATTTTTGTAATTTTCATTTTTTCCTCCTAGTTGAATGGGGGCGCGTGGCCCCCGCTTTGATTAACGACCGAATGGAGAACGACCCATATCTTCTTCGATGAACTTATCTTCCCAGCCGCGATCTTCCCAATAACGATTAGCAGCCGCTTCATTTGCGCGATCAGCAGCCATATCTGCTTCGGTTTCTGCTTCTATTTCTTCATACGCTGAACGAAAAACCCGAAGCTGCGATGTCAAATCGTAAATGCTAACTTCGTCAGCAGCTTCAAAATGACAATTATAATAATTGTTCAACTCTGGATCATCTGTTTCAAAAACATAACGACCAAACTCACAATCAGCAAATTTTCCTACCAAAAACCATGTGTCCCCGTGAAGGGCGCTGATCTCATAATCTGCGCCGTTTTTTACTGCTTTAAGTTCCATTTTTGTCTCTCCTCTGTTTCGCTTATGATTGATATAAGGGATACAGTCAAGAATACAATAGGCAGATACAAATAAAATGCATTTTTATTTAAAATAAAAAAAGGGCGATCCGAAGACCGCCCCAGTTTGACCCAACAAGGAAGAGGAGAGTGGGTTGTTTATGCTGCGCCTTCGGTTCCGAAGATGCCGCGCCAGTCGGTAAAACCGAAGCTGTAACGCTCACGAACTTTATACCGCACGTTGCCAGTCTCAAAGTCGCCTTCCATACCCTTTTTCATTGCTGAACGGGTGAAGTGCTTCAGACCATCTGGAACGTCAGTGGTAATAAAGAACGCATCTGGATCGGTCAGACGGCGCATGATGTGATAGCCCCGTGGCAGATAACCACCAGCCTTAATCGCGTTGATGTCGTTATCGGCAGTGCTTGGCCGCAATGCTGATTCCAGCAGACGCTCTGCGGTGAACTGATAAGCAGTTGGAATAACCAATTGCATACCTTGTGCCGCAATGCGAAGGCCACGATCATCTTTCATGTCGCTGATGTTAATCAGGATCGACTCAAGAGATGTTTCGGACAGATCAGCCGCCGTGGCAAGCACGTTGGACTGGTTGCCGTTCTGTGTTGGGTGCGATGCACTCAACATGGTTTGACCGTCACCACCAGTAAATCCAGCGGCTTGAGCGTTATTCAAGACGTTAGCGGCCTTGATCTCTTTGGTCGATGCCATTGAACGTGCCAGCGCCTTTGTGTAGCGCGAAGCCAGCGAACCATACTGACCATCTTCTTCAGCTTCCTCAGTGATTGAGAACGCCAAGGCGATGGTTTCGTGCTGGTAACGCGCAGTCCACTGTTGGCTTGCACTGTCATAAGAGACGGCTCCACCTTCAGTTTTTGTTGGCGCTTGTCCAAATCCACTCAAAAGTACGTCTTCCTCGTAAGCCTTTTGAGAGCTATTCGATTCAAAGACGGCCTCGTATTCAGCGGGATAGCTGTCGTACTCAAGTCCAAAGAGAGTGTTCAGACCCGGCTCTAGAGTTTTTGCAAAACTCGCTCTATTCATTGCCATTGTTCATGCCCTCCTTATATACCAGCGGTGGCTTTGAGAATATGCTCGTTTACAAGCACCTCAACCACTGCGTTTGCGCCGAAAGCATTATCTGGTGAATCATACAATGCGATGATTTTGGCACTTGCTGTGCCAGTACCCATTGTTGAGTTCAACTCAAACGCTGACCTTCCAGTTATTGTGGAACCTGTTCCAGCAACAACATCGGCGCAGTTGCCGATATTTGTCTGTGCAGGCGATCCATCAGACTGGACTTTATACACGATATATGGATCGTCATAAACATATGCACATATATCTGTAGCTGTTGTTCCTGACGGCCAATACTCACTGTATACATATGAACCATCAGAGGCAGTGTACGACACACCGTCAAACACACCGATATTGTTGGTTTCTGTCGCAGTGTGAGGTGTGATAACCCCATCTGCTGTCAGAATGCAAAGATCACCCGAAAAGATGTTCTCAGCCAAACCAGACGTAATGGTATATTTATTGGTGCGAGGTGCATTACCGCTCATGTGACGGACGGGTACAAACCCGAATGCGGCGTCTACATTTGCCATTTTTCGCTCCTATAGCGTTAAGGTTAATCGCTCATGGCAGAAAGTGTTCTGCCGCGACTTACTTCGGACTTACGCTCTTGATAGAACGTCTGCCCACTACGCCGTCCAAACGCATCAAGCTCTCCTGAGACTGCTTCATTTTGCTCTTCGTTTTTGCCTTCGTAATACCGTTTTTGCGCGGCATGACGTTCCTTTGGCATTTCGCAAAGCAACATTCCTTCAATCCCAATTGATCCTGTCCACTGCCCATGATTGATAGTCGGAAACAACTTTTCTTTCACAGTGTCAGCAGAGCGTGGCTCCCAACCTTCGCGCATTCTTTTATACACGTTGTCGGGGGTGTCTTTCCCTTGAATCGAGGTTGCGACCCAGCGTTGGACATAGCCGGGACGGGCTTCTGGTGCGTCCAACAGTGCTGGTGGTTTCCACGCCGCTTCTGTGCGAGATTGCTCGTCGCGGGTGGAAGATCGTGATTGTTCTGCACGAACATTTCTTTTCTCAGGCATGACTATTGTTCCCTCTGTTGACGGCGAATTTCGGCTTCATATTTCTTGAGACCACGTTCATCGTTTATACCAAGTTCCCTAGCCATTCTAAGCTGCTCTTGCGTCATACGCACACGATTGCCCTTATAAGCTGAAGACCCGCCCGTAGTGGGGGCGACTGGAGACCTACCTTTTGGTCTTTGCTTCGGACTTGGCCCTGACTTTAACTCAGGAAATACTTTTTGTAAACGTCCGTTAAGTTGCGCGTAATATTCGTCGCTATTCTTGTCGAACCCTTCCAAATCTAATTGCACATCTATGGCCCGTGCAGCGGCTGTTTCTCGTTCAAAACCTGTGGCATTAAACCAGTTATTTTGCTGCCACCATGACATTGCTTTCTCAGGTGGCTGATTGCCTTGCGCCTGTTGCTGACGCTGTGGCTGCTGTTGTTGGCGTTGCTGCTGACGCTGCATATCCTGCCGCCGATACTGATCGGTGGCCTGTGCCACGCGCATGGCCGCTCTCATGTCAGCCATTTGCTCTTGAAAGTTGACTTGGGCATCTGTGTCGCCCTCTTCAACCGCCTTGTGCAGCGCCTGCTTTGTTTGCTGGTATCGCGTGTTGAACTCCTGTTCAGCGTTTTGCTGCGATCCCTGCTCCAGACGCTCTAGCCGCTTTTGCAGTTGCGCGTTATGCTCTTGTATTTGCCGCGCTTGTATTTCAGCCTCTCTGCGCTGCGCTACGAGCTTGCTAATGCGCTTCTGCACCTTTGGCCCATAGTCTGGCTCCTGATCATCAGCGGCCTCCACAGAGGCTTCCTGTGGCTTCTCAGGCTTTGGCTTTGGCTCGTCGGTGATTTCTATTTCAAAATCATCCTCCTTGCCTTCCTTGGCCGCTTGGATTTCGGCCTCGATTTCTTCAAGAATTTTTTCTTGTTCTGACATGGCTCTACCCCAAATATGCGGCGACTTCGACGCCGTCTGGTAAAATGGACGTTAGCTCATCGTCATTGAGCAATAGAAACTTTACGCCCTTCACAACGATTTTCTGACCAGCGTATTTGCCGTAGGTCACGCGATCACCGATTTTTGGCAATACGCCAGACTTCCAGCGTTCTCCTGTGTCGCGGTCACGATACGCTAAGTCACCCATCTTACAGACGGTGCCATGCGCGGTTAGGTATTCCTCGTTGTCTTTTGAGGTATCTGGCAGCAAAATGCCGCCTGCGGTCTTCATTTTTACCTGATTTGGCTGAACCAAGACCTTCCAATTCATGGGAATTGGGACTTGATGGGAACCAATGGTCGCACCAGTTTCTTCATCTTCGTATCTGCGTTCATGTTGATGAGACATGTTATTCATCCTCTTCGTTTAAATTTTTGATCGTGTCATGTATTACGTCAGATGCTTGTTCTAGCCCCTCTGCAATACCCACGTTTTTGTGATATGTTTCAAAGTCAGACATTCGACCCCGAAGCATACCGTCAGCTATTTCAAGCCGTCTCTTTTCCAGATTGGTTCTGATCTGCTGGAGCAGATCGCTTATTGTCATTCTTAACGCCTCCCGACATGGAGACGCCTGTGACGTGTACCGTTACGTCTTTATTGTCTGTCATCAGTATCCCCTCTTCATTGATTTCTTTTTAGCCTTCTTTACCATTTTCTTTTTCTTTGCAACCTTTGCAGATTTTTTTTTACCATATTTCATTTTATTTCCTTTCATCAGGGAGGGGAAGCTGGCTCTACTGAGTGACATCGTAAGGACCAGCGGGTTTTTGCATTTCCATCATTCTTGCGTTTTCTGCGGCTGTCATGCGATCAAATTCGCCATAAATTAATTCTCTTGTGCGCTGCGCGTCTGGTGTCATAACTTGTGGTGGCCGTGGTGTTTTGGTTAGACTTGCTAGTGCGCCAGCCGTATTAACATTTGGTGGACTGAGAACGTCATACGGATTGCCGTCCGTTCTTCTTAGCCCACTAATAGCGTCAGCCTGCGCTATTGACGCAAAGTCATTTGGCATTTTTGGCATTGCAGACTTAATCATACTTTCAAAGCTGGCGGGTAGCGCATCTTCTGCCTTTCGGGCAAACTTTGAAAGAAAATCCATAGCCCCCGCAGGGATCGATTTGACAGTGTATTTTAAAGATTTTGCAACAATCGCTGTCTCTCCGAAGCCTAATAACATATCAGCCAAGTCTTCTTTCTTGCCGTCATAATATTGCTTTATGACATTATCTTGGGGGGTCAACAGTGCGGCCAATCTTACAGTAAATGGTAACTGCTCCATTGCCCTGTCATTTGCGATGGAAAAATCATCTGTTTCTTTTGTTTCTTGAAGCCTCACAGACGCATCTTTTGCATCAAAAAGGCCACCAACAAAGGGTATGTCAACGTATCCCATACCGTAAAACCCACGGCCCTCTCCACCGAACATATTGCCTGCTTTTCTGTAGTCTTCTGCGCTGTAGTTTTCGCCCCCAATCTGCCTTGCGTATTTATCTGCAGCCATGTCTCTTGTCGGCGTTCTGCTGAAAGGGACATCAATTCCCTCTGCACTGCCAAGGGTTATGGGGCCGTCAGGCAATTTTTCTCCAGTTTTAGCTTCAATGTAGGGGCCAAATTTATTTTTAAATAGCTCCTGACGCCCTGCGGTCATTGTTGCATCGTATGCAGGCCGTCCCAGACGCCCATATGTCATTTCGTCAGCCGCAGCTTGCGTTGGGATATTTAACATACCGTCTCTTCTATATGCTTCAGCCATTATA
>Ga0209535_1000142_pt1 | contig 46112 bp, 60 predicted proteins | sample LinPmetageLP28_FD_184041 | JGI IMG/M metagenome (GOLD analysis project Ga0209535, IMG submission 184041) | Marine viral communities from the Pacific Ocean - LP-28 (SPAdes) (version 2) | ecosystem: Environmental > Aquatic > Marine > Oceanic | place: Pacific Ocean | collected 2009-08-22 | reverse complement strand
TGGAAAGAAGTTTGCAGCCTATGATAAAAATGGTAAGTTAATTATACTAGGATACGATAGAAAAATAGTACAGGATTACGCAAATGCCCAAAAAGGACTACGATCTAAACGATAACGGCAAGATTGACCCAGATGAGCGTCAAATAATGCTAGAAGATAGGCGCAGGATGATGGAAGATGCTGACGCCAAGCGAGATGCACAGCTACGCATGACGTGGTTTGCTCTAAGTGGCATGGTTTTATATCCTTTCGCTATCGTACTTGCATCTTGGATGGGGCTAGAACAAGCGTCTAATCTCCTCGCAGATATAGCCGCGGTGTACGTGGTTGCTGTATCAGGTGTAACGGCAGCATATTTTGGTTTTACAAATATGGGGAGTAACAAATAATGTTACAGTTTTTGACACCACTAGCAAGTCTGGCAGGATCATGGATTGATGCCAAGACCACTAAGCAAGCTGCGGAAGCCAAGTTAAAACTTACAGAAGCTGAAGCGAAAGCTAAGATATTATTATCTGAAAAGACGTCTGTGGCTGATTGGGAACGCGTCATGGCAGAGAACAGCGGATCAAGTTGGAAGGACGAATTTTTTGTAATTGTTTTAAGTATCCCATTAATTTTAGCCTTCGTGCCGGGCGCAGAGGGTATTGTAGATAGAGGCTTTGAACAGCTTCATAAAGCACCAGACTGGTATTTTTACAGTTTAGGAATTGCAATTTCAGCCTCTTTCGGTGTGAAAGGGTACAAACAATTCGTTAGGAAGAAGTAATGTACACTTATTTTGTAAAGTCTATAGATAGAGTTGTTGATGGCGATACAATAGACATCAGCATAGATCTTGGGTTCGATCTCACCAAGAAAGAGCGGGTTAGGCTTGCGGGTATAGATACACCAGAGAAGAGAACTAAAAACCCAAAAGAAAAAGAGATGGGTTATCAAGCTACAGAGTTCTTGGAGATGCATCTTATGGAAGCAACAAAGCTTACCGTAAGAACTGAAAAAGACGGTAAGTTCGGGCGTATGCTTGGTTGGCTATACAAAACAGATGAAGACACAATGTCTATTAATCAAATTATGATAGATAAAGGTTACGCTTGGTCTTATGATGGTGGCACTAAAGAAAAGAACCTTGAGGATCTTATGGCAAAAAGGGATAAATCTGATGGCGTTTGAAGCATTAAAACAATTACAAGAAAAGTGCGGTGTATCGCCTGATGGTGCGTTTGGCCCCAATACAGCAAAGGCAATAGTAACACACTACGAGTTGTCTCCAGAAAGAGGCGCACATTTGCTGGGGCAGGTAGTGCATGAAAGCGGTACGTTTAGATACACAAGAGAGAACCTAAACTACTCTGTAGAAGCTATGATGAAAGTATGGCCTAGCCGCTTTCCTACAGAAGAGAGCGCAGAACCCTTTGCCAAGAACGCAAAAGCATTAGCTGAAAACGTGTATTTTGGCAGGATGGGGAACGATACGAAAGAAAAATCTAGCGCCTACATCGGTCGAGGATTTTTACAATTAACCGGATATAACAACGTCCGAGCCTTTGCTTCAGACATGCGTGTACCACAAGTTTTAGAGAACCCGCAGTTACTAGAAGAAGACTATGCAATGGACACGGCTCTGTGGTTCTTTAAGAAGAATAACTTATGGAAAATATGTGACGAAGGTGTCAACGATGACGCTATAAAAAGACTGACTAAACGTATAAATGGTGGTTACACTGGATTAGACCATCGTAAGAAAGAAACAAAGAAGATTTATGAGTGGATATCTTAGCACACAGATGCTATTATACACACAGACTTGTTGGAGATTAGCATGGTACTTCCCCTTTTAGGTAGCTTTTTAGGTTCAGCACTACTGCCGAGTTTAGCAGGTACAGGAGCTATGTCGTTTCTAGCTAACCCTGTTGTAGCAGGAGCTTTTGGTTCTGGAATCGGTAGTTTATTACAAGGGGACTCTTTTGAAGAAGCTCTAGGTACAGGTCTTACTTCTTACTTTGGTGGTAAATTACTAGGTGGTATGGCAAAACCTGTGGCTACGACTGCACAAGCAAGTTCTGCGGCTATGGACCCAGCGCTTAGAGCAGTAGAAGGGTTTGGACCTCTTGCTGAACAAGGGTTTGGCGCTAAATTAGCGGTTCCTAACGATAGAGTTGCAACTACGCTGTTTGATAAGGGGTTTGGAAAAGAAGGCTTTCAGTCAGCGGGGCAAAAGCTAATGCCCGCTTTACAACAAGGCGCTTCAACTGCGATGGCTAACCCACTAGCTGCAGCAGGTACAGCAGGTGGCGCAATGTTTGCCGATGCTTCTAATCAACAAGGTAATGACATGGCTGCAAGAACACCTTTTCAGCCTAGGGAAACAATACCAATACAACAAAATATAAACACGCCTTTTGCAGGGTACAGGCCGGGTGTAGACCCAGAATTTAACTATGGGTTCCGCAACCCCGCTGCAGGAGAGTTGGAAACAAAGTACTTAAATCAAGGCGGTATGACAGATTATGTAAACCCCACGATGTTGTCTGAGGGTGGTCTAGCTACTTTTGCCAAAGGTGGAGATGAGCCAGAAGAACAAATGGGTATGCCTGATGTTAACGAAAAAGACATTATCGTAAACGCTGTAAACGCCCTAAAAGGAAATATAGCTGAAGAGCAAGCGTCCGTAGCACTTGCTATGTTTGTGAATGAATACGGCGAAGAAGCACTAAAAGATTTAATCACAGACGTACGTGACGGTGAGTATGATAATGTAACTGGAAAAATGGATGGGCAAGTACAAGGTGGTGGTGACGGCATGAGCGACTCAGTACCTGCAACCATAGATGGACAACAAGACTTACTAGCTAGTAGAGACGAGTATATGGTAGATGCTCCAACAGTCGCTATGATTGGTAACGGGTCTAGTGATGCAGGGGCAAAGAAGTTAGATAAGATGCGACAAGAAGTAAGAAAAGCTGCAACAGGCTCACGTATACAACCGAAACAAATAGACGCCGAAGGTATTATGGGCAAAGCTTTATCATGAAGGACGTACAGACAGGTTTAATATTCTCTCCAATACCAAAGAATTACGCCGCTGCTATATGGCCTAATGTAGCTAAAGTATTAGAAAAATCTGTTTTTACGGCAAAAGGTAAGTACGAAGTAAACGATGTGCTAGGATGCATATTAAAAGACGAGCTAGTGTTATGGACTGTGATAGACACCGCTGACGATGAAGTTGTAGCAGCTATAACAACTAGGCTTATTGAGTATCCGCAGGGTAACGCTATGGCTATGGACTGGATAGGCGGCACAAGAATGAAAGAATGGTTACCTATGGCGCATGAAAGAATAGCTAACTATGCTAAAATCCATAACTGCAGGTATTTAGAAGGTTATGGTAGAGAAGGTTGGAGTCGTTGGCTTAGAAAATATGGATGGAAGCCAGACTATGTTGCTTACAAGATGGAGTTAGACTAATGGGCAAGGGTAATAAACAAGCGCAGTCTAGTACGCAGACGAACATTACTGAGTTACCAGAGTATGCGCGTCCGTATATAGACAACCTGTTAAAGCGTACAGAGGGCGAGTCTCTTAACCAATATCAGCCTTATCAAGGGCAAAGGTTGGCTCAGTCTGGGGACTTTCAAGACATAACTGACTCCAGAGACATGGTGCGAGATGTAGCGAGAGGGGGGCTTCCTGAACTGAATGAAGCCATTGGTGGTATGCGAGACATATCACGGCGCGGTCAGTTTACAGGACAGGTAGCAGATTACTATATGAACCCCTACATGGAGAACGTTGTTGGTAGGCAGAAGGATGCCGCTATACAAGACTTTAATCGTATGGGTGCAGGTAGAGATGCTCAAGCTGTGAATGCGGGAGCATTCGGTGGATCTAGACAAGCCGTAAATGATTATCTAGCACAAGAGGGTCTGTCTCAACAACTAGGCGACATTGATGCTGCAGGTAGAGAGGCGGCGTTTAGAGATGCTAGAGCGGGATTTGATGCAGACAGGTCTGTAGGTATGACAGGTCTTGGACAGTTAGCTACAATGGGTGGATCGCGCAGAGCAGCAGACATCCAAGGCGCACAGCTACTAGAAGGCATAGGTAAACAGCAGTTAGGTGAGCAACAGGCAGGTATGGATATGGGATATCAAGACTTCCTGACGCAACAAAACTTTAACAAAGATCAGTTAGGCTTCTTGTCTAACATACTGCAAGGTGTACCAATAGCACCAAATAAAGAAGTATCTAACTTCCAAAACTATAATCCAATGCAGCAAGCACTAGGTGCAGGTATAGCAGGGTTAGGTCTTTATCGTGGGATGATGTAATGCGAAATGTTATACAAAAGCAAGAGGATCTAAAGGGCTTATCACAACAACAGCTCGTTAAAGAAATGCAAATGCCCTCTGGTCAATTTGAACAGTTTCTTGTGCTTACTGAATTAGGCCGTAGAAAACGTATGACTGATGATCAAGCGCGAAGAGAAGCGGCTGACGATACAAACACCGTTGCTCAAGAAGTAGTCAACGCTGCGGGAGTACCACAAGGCGGTATAGCACAACTAGCTAGTGCCATGAATGCAAAGACGGACAATACACAGAATACAGGTGTCAAACAAATGGCAGAAGGTGGTGTTGTTAAGATGCAAGAGGCAGGTCAACCTACGGACGCCTTACAAAGACTAAACGAAGAAGCTGTGGCAGAGCTTAAAAGATTATATCCAGAAGTGTATGAGCAGTATAAGGACAAGCCTAGAGAGTTGCTATACATTGCTAGGCAGATGGTAAAAGTTGCTAAAGATCCTGAACTTACAGGTCTAGAAGCGCTAGAAAGACCCGGCAGCGATATTAAAAGTTTTTTTGGTCTAAATCGCACTCCCGGTGAGAAAAGAGCCATACGAAATATGAGAAAGATAGAAAGAGGGAGTGAAGAAAGAGAGATAGCAGATCAAATTGCTACGCAAAAGGCGTTAACAAGGTACTTTGATGGTGGAGATACAAGAATACCAACCATATTTGACAACCCCATATTTGCAGAAGGCGCTCCCACTGAGTATTTAAAAGGCACGTCAGGAGGTGGTTTTCCTCGTACCCTTTCACAGGTTGGCAGTCCAATGATTTCAACGCCAAGTATGGGACTAAACAATCTTAGCTCCTCGACTGTAAACGGGCCAAACACAGCCCCAGAAGTTACATTAGGTTCACTGCCACCACCAGAAATAAACTTGGCAACACCACCAAACATGCCTCCGTTTACATCAATGATACCAAGTTTATCGACAGGAGATGTTAAGCTAGGTGGAAATGCAAGAGACGCAGCTATAAAGAAATATCTAGCAGAAGGACCGAGAGATTCTTATAGGCCAGAGGTCGGCCCTTATAGTAAACAGCTTGAACCGTTTGGGCCGAATAACGTTTTTTACGGTGGCAGGGGTATGGTTAATGCTAGCTCTCCTGTAGATGTGTTAGACGCGTTTAATGAGGGAAAGATATATGAAAGAGACCCTCGTACTCAAGAAATAAGAGATGACATACTAAGGGGTATAAATGATCGCTACTATAACTCCACTCCTACGTCCAGAGACCCGGCCGATCAAGCTGTGTATGACGTAAATAGACGAGCAATAGATTTTGTTAACAGTGATACCTCTACCCCGCGTGAGGAGGTATATAGTGATTATTTAGGCGGTGATGCACGAGCCATTGCTAGGTATCAAGAAGAAAGCCCAGAAGAAGTTCAAGCTATTTCTGATCGATTGGCAAGGGAAGCCGCAGCGGGTGAAGAAGCAAAAGTACAGGCGTCCCTAACAGACCTAACAGAGAACAACAAAGAAGGACTTGGACCAGACGCTGCAGCGGCCTTACGAGAAGGTGCTTTACGAACACTGCAAGATAGAACGCAGCCGACACTTGTAGAAGGTGTTAACATACCTAAAAAAGATCAAAGTTTGTTCGTAGATGCAGGAGAGCTTGCGCTGAAAGGTTTAGGCAAATCCTATGAATTAGGTACAGATGTTGCAGACTATATCAAGGACTTACCTATTGCAGAAGCAGTCACACAAGTTGGTGGTGATATAAAAGATATTGTTAGCGAAGGAATACAGGTTGAGAAAGATCTGGGTTTGAACCCAACTTCATTATATAAGCGTTTGACAGACGATACGATATACCCTGTGGATGGAACAAAATTTGGTCAGCCTCAAGACAGAGAACCCCTACCAGATGTGTCTGTACAAGCAAATGAGGCTGCTGAAGCAAAGACGAAGACGAAGACGAAGACAGATCCCATACAGGACGCTGTTAACAAGATAATAGAAAACCAAAACAAACAGGCAGGAGCCTCTAACCTGTCAATGTCTAAATATCTAGAAGGTCTAGAAAAAGACAGAGAATTTGACAAAGCTATGGCTCTAGTAGAAGCAGGTGGACAACTTATGCAGCCGTCTGCTACGATTGGCGAGGGTGTAGGTAAATCACTTAAAGCGTTTACAAAATCACGTAGAGCAGGTCAAAAAGAGTATAATAAGAGTAAGTTAGCTATCATAGGTCTGGGCGCTAAAATAGACGCAGCTAAGGCTTCAGCAAGTGCAAGGGCAGGGATTGCAGGGGCGCAACTACAAACAGCCACATTAGCAGGTGAAAGAGATCAATTACAAGCTGAGCTAGACATGGCTATGTTACCCTTTAGAGGAAGTAGTGATCCCCCTGATGCAAAATCATCAATCGTAATCAAAGATCTACAACGTAAGATAGCTGACCTAAATAATCAGATCAGAACCGCATCGGGGTTAGCTACTCTTGCTAGTGTTGGGGCTGGTGGTGGCAACATATTTGGAAGCTACGATGTAACTAAGGCGGGGTAAGCACATGGGCAATGTAATCCAAGAAAGTGATCTTACGGGCCGTAGATTTAGTTTTAAAGTATCTGGAGACGAGCCTACCGTAGACGAGCAACAACGTATCGATGCCATCATACGTCAAAATGATACAGAGTTCGCAAAGGAGTACGAGTCTGAGTACGGTGTGTCAGCTACCCCGGGTGAAGGTTCAGGTATCCTCAACACAATAGGTGAGTTTGGTAAGGGTACAGGACGTGGCGCTGTAAACCTCTTGGAGTCTGCGGGGCTAGGCGCAGCGGCATTACTACCAGAAGAGCAAGAGCTACCCGCCCGAGAGTTTATTCGTAGTCTAGGGTATGGTGCGAGATCTGGACTACAACCTGATCTTGGTGTCGAAAATATGATGGTGGGCGAAGAGGCAGGTAAATTTGGTGAAGCACTAGGTTCATTTGCTCCTCTAGCAGCTACGGCTTTCATACCCGGAGTTGGGATTCCTATCGCGGGTAGTTTAGCTGTGGGCGCAGGTGCGGGAGAGGCTAGTGAACGGGCGAGAGCCGCAGGTGCGTCTCAAGAGGATCGCAATAAAGCAGCTATACTAGGCGCAGGTGTGGGTCTGTCTGAAATACTTCCTATAAAGTTTGGTCCTTTAGCAAAGACTCTTGACCAAACAGGTAGTCTAGGAAGGCTCAAACGTATATTTACGGCAGGTGGTCTTGAAGCGTTACAAGAAGCGGCAGCAAATACAGCACAGAATTTAATCGAGCAAGGCTACAATCCAGAACGTGGTACATTTGAAGGATCAGGAGAAGCCGCATCGTATGGCGGCGGTGTAGGTGGACTTGTTCAGGGTATTATAGACATCATAATTCCGGGTAGGTTCTCTAAGAAAACACCTACACCAAAAGAAATAGGCGATGAAACAGGTGAGATTGGTCCTCCTAACCCCCTAGGTCCACCACTCCCTAAAAGTAATGTAGATATTTCTCAAGAACAGCAGTCTATAGAACAGCAGTCTATAGAACAAAAACCTATAGTCGCAGATCCAGTAGAAGTATTAGAATTAACAGGCCCAGAAGAAAGGTTGGCGTTACCTGCCCCTGCACCCGTAGAAGAAGGAGAAGAAACAGATGGACCCAGACTCCTCACTGTCGACACAGGAATTGGAACAAGCGATGGAAGTAGTGGACCTAGCGTGGCTAGAGGCACAGGGGACGGACGTAGAGCTAAGAGTACCAAAGGCGCTGTATCACCTGACGATGGACCAGTGGGAGGAGGTCTGCCAAATATTAATGCTGCTACAATATCAACAGGAAACGTCCGTAATCCACTAGCTTTAACAGACGCAGAAATAGAAGCACTGTTTAAGGAAGAGTCAGCGCTAGAGAAAAGAAACCGTGAGATGGGAATCCCCGAGGGGTCTATACCTACAGGGATACCTCAAGCTCAAATGAACGAAGATGCTTTAGCTAATATTAACGATAATACTGTTACACGTTCGGCTGTAAATCTTGTAAATAAAGGCTTTGGTAATTTTACACAGGAAGAGTTACTAGACGTTGCAAGAAGAAACGGCATAATATCAGGAAAAGGTACGGGTACGATGCCCGCACAGGTGTTTGCTGAACTCAGTGACAGGGTCAGAAGAGCTACTAAGATTGTAACCGACCTACCACAATCTGATACTAGATTACCTCTTAATCTACAGAGTCTTAAAGAAACTGATGTAGAAAAAGTAGAGAGTAGATATGCTACAGAGCAGCGTAATGCTACAGTTGCACGGTATCAGGACTTCCGAAATAAAAACCCCGACATGGCTATATACCATGATGAGTTTGTTGTGGATAAAGACTTTGATCAAGACATACTTACAGGTAAAGACCTCAATGCAGTAAATGGTTTGTTTATAAAGCAAGCTAGGGGAGATAAACTTACCGCAGAAGAGCAAGCCACTGTTGACTACTTTGAACGCTTTGAGCGTCCCGAACACGCTATCGAGGAGATAGCTGCTCGTACAGAGCTAGACGTAGATGACGCTGTCCCCGGGAAAAGGGCTGTATCGCTCCTACCAGAGACTGATCAGGATAGGATGGCTATAGCCACAACTGCCTCTGCTTTTCTAGAACCATTCAATAAAGACGCTGCAGAGCTGGCAGGTTCATGGATTAACACAAACATGTCTCCGCAAGTTAAGGAAGTCTATGAGTCAGAAAAGGTTTCTGCAGCAGAGCGAGCCACTATTGCAAGGCGACAGAAGTACAAGGCTCCAAAACTTACTGATGTGAAACCTAGACCCAAAGGCAAGGGAGCAAAAGCCCAAATAGCGCAAGCTGAGTGGGACACCTCATTTAAAGACTCACATCTTGCCACAGGTAAACCTAAACTCACTATGTCAGAACGAGTGGCAGAGGGCGCACAAGATATAGAGGCTGACGCTAACAAAACGTTCAACGATCAATTAGATGCCGCCGCCGATGCCGCTGCACAAACAAGACCTCTAACGGTAGAAGCACTGCCCGAAGAGTTAACAACACCGCTACCAGAAGTAGGGCCAGAGGTACGTGAGATAGACAGACTTGAACCTGAACAACAAGAGACTGTTACTTCTCCAGAAGGAACTCGTACCGATGACGAAGCTGCATTAGTGATAATGCAAGATGCCGACTATAATATGTGGGAAGGTCTAGGTTACAAAGGCTTCGATCCTAAACATAAAGCATTGTTTACCGAATTTATGGTAGATCAAGGTAAGCCCGTAGATCCTGTTACCATGACCATGCTAGAGGATAATAACCTAGCTGATGCACTAAGAGAGTACGCTGCTACTGCAAGCCCTGCTACAAGAATGTGGGCTAAAACACTAGCGAAGTATGCAGGTAACACCGAAGTAAGATTCGTTGATAGGTCAACACAAGTAGCAGGGTTCTTTGCACCTAGACAGAACGCTATAGTTTTCAACACTAACGTACCTGTAACAGGTCATCTCTTACTGCATGAGGCGGCTCACGCTGCCACATCAACCTTTATTGCTAATAATCCAAACGCTGCACCCGTAAAAACACTACGTAAAATATACCAAGATACAGAAGGGGCTTTTGATAGTGCGTATGACTTCGAAGAGTTTGTGGCAGAGGCCATATCTAATAAAGACGTACGAACTACATTACATGAGCTTCTAGATACTAAGCAGTATGCTTCAGCATATACAAAGTTCATTGAAGCCATTCGCCGTATATTCCAACAAATACGTTTTGAGCTTGGTGGAAAGCCGCCTGAACAAAAGTCCATATTAGAAATGGTAGACCCGCTGCTGTATAAAATTCTGTCCCCTGCTCCAAACTTTAGAGATGCTGCTCCGCTGTTCCAGATGGGACACAACCCCGATGCTGTCAATCAACTATTTAGAGATACTTTAAATAGTGGCAATACTTTTGATCCAGAGACTGCTTTTAAAACTTTTGAGGCCGCATCTAAAAAGACTTGGAAAGACACTGGTGTCAACTTTATATCAGGCACGGTGGTAAGAGGTGGGTTACAAGCTCTTTCTCTTCACTCCGTAGTGCGGTTGGGAGAGTTAGCTGGGTCTCCGAGCGCACCTAAAATAAATACTTTAGTCAATCAAAGTATAGGAGAGCTTGATCAAAAACTTCGGAAAGTTCAACAAGCCAATGACAAGGCGATTACGTGGGCGAATAAGGCAAGCGAAGAAGATAGAGGCAGACTCAACCGCTTAAACCTTCAAAGTTCAGCTTATCAAGTAGATCCCGCTATACCTCCACAAGAGGCGAGAGAAAAATATAGTGACGAGGCTTTTCTTGTATATAGAAAACTTCGGGCAGAATACGAAAGAGCGCAGCAAAATAACCCTGAAATTGTAGAGATACATCATCAATCCAGAAATATTTTTAAAGGATTATACAGAGACTTTATCGAAGCTACAGATGAACGACTAGCAGCTTCTGGTGTATCAGAAGAAGTAAGAAATCAGATACGATCAACATTTTACGCCAACATGATAGGGTCCGGTGAACTAGAAGTGTACTTACCACTTAACCGTGAACCCGGCGATTATTGGTTATCTTTAAACGCCATAGACCCGGTGACTGGCGTTCTAGAACGATACACAGACTCGTTTCAAGGTGTTGATGCTAGAGCAAGAGCTATGGAGTCTATAGTAGCAGACGCAAAAGAAAATTTAAGGAACGCGCCAGCAGACAGTCAAGCTGGTCGGTTAAGAGATAGCATCACGGCTAGTAACCTCCGTGAGGGTATGACTCAAGAACAGGCGCTAGATAAAGCGATGGATAGCGTTCTTGAAGTAGAACCTACAGAAAAAATTGATGTATTGAATTTTCAAAGGGCGGCTCCTGACGCTTCGTTTGTTAGTGACATAATGGGTGCAATAAACAACGATCCAAATGTTGACGATGCAACCAAAAAAGAGCTTGGTGAGATAATATTAAATACGCTACCACAAACTTCTTATCTACAATCGTTTAGAAAACGTAAGGGTGGTGAGATTATCAGAGCGCGAATGGGCTATAATGAAGACTCAGTAAAAGTTATCTCAGAACGCGCTACTTCTCTAGCCAGACAAGTTGTTAACCTGAAGTATAAATCCAGAATGCAAAGAGAATTGGCTAATGTACAGAAAGAGTTAAATGAATCAACCGCAACAAATAGAGAGTTTAAAGCCGCTATTTTGGATTCTCTAAAAGAGACAGTAAAAGACGGCCCTATGCCTATACGTGGTAAGGTATCAAGACTTGCAACTGGTGTTGGATTTAACATGACACTAGGCGCAAACATATCTGGGGGAGTTGTTAACTTAGGGCAGATAGGCTTTGTAACATACCCCTACCTTGCCGCAAAATATGGACCCCTTAGAGTTGCACGAGCTATAAAAGCCTCTACCGCGCTAGGATTAAATAGTGGTCGAACACAGAAGATAAAATCCTATGCTATAGATGCTTCTGATGTGGATATGGACACACAGGTAGGTTCCGCTATGGGTCTAGAAAATCATGATGTAGATAATCTAACCCCACAAGCACAGAGAATATTAGATAGCATAGGTATGTCTGCTCAAGAATTTAAAGTTCTTCAAGAAGTAGCGGAGGACTTAGGACAGTTTAAGAGATCCTTAGACCACGAGATATTAGATATAGATAACATGTCTTCATTCTGGTCTAAATTTAATAAGTGGTCTGGCTTCTTTCAACATCACTCAGAACGTATAAATAGACAGACATCTCTGTTTGCAGCGTACTACGGTGCGCTGGGTAAGATGTCATCAGAACAAAGAGCTGATCCTGATAGCCTAATAAAGGCAGCGCAAGAAGCGGTATACGATACAGAAACTGCTAACGGTGGTATGGCTGCAGCCGCTGCACCTAAGTTGGCACGGAACAGTGTGGGGGCTGTTGTATTTATGTACAAACGCTACGGTGTAGCCATGATATCCATGCTTACACAACTAGGATACAGGGCCGCAAAAGGATCTCCTGCGGAGAGACGTGTAGCTATGGCACAGTTAGCGGGTATATTTGGAGCTGCAGGTCTAATGGCGGGTGTTCATGGTATGCCCTTATTCGGTGCTATAACGACAGCTATGGACGTGGCTATGGAATCGTTGGGGATGGACCCCGGTGGAGAAGACGATGACGCAAAGACAATGGTACGTGCCTACCTAGGTGAGCCTTACTACAAAGGACTTATAAACTACTTCACAGGTGTTAACGTAGCGTCTCGTATTGGTCTTAGTGAATTGATATACAGAGAGTCTGTTATGGATAGAGACTACCCTCTACCGTTTCAAATTCTAGAACAGTTTGGTGGACCGTTAGTGGGTATAACTTTAAACTCTTTTCGTGGGGCGGGTCAGTTACATACTGGCATAGTGGAGGGAGACATGACTCAATTCTCTCGTGGTCTAGAAACCTTATCACCTGCAGCTATAAAGAATATGCAGAAAGCTGCTAGGTTCTACGGCGAAGGCGGTGCATATACTATGGACGGTAAACCCATAGTAAAAGACTTCTCTTCTGGACACTTGATGGGGCAGTTCTTTGGGTTTAGCCCAACAAGATATTCCGCGCAGATGGAAAACAATAGACTTATAAAACGAAAAGAAAAGGGTCAAAAAAGAAGAAGACAGGGTGTATACAATATGTTTGCACGGGCATACTATGATGGAGATTCAGATGGTATGCGAAGAGCTATACAACGTATGTCAGAGTACAACAGATTATATCCACAAACCCCTATATTACTAAACAACCTCATGCAGTCTATACGTAGAAGAAGTAAGAATAGAAGCATGGCGTATCATGGACTAACTCTAAATCCCAAACATAGAAGTAGTTTGATAAGAGAGGCTGAGAGGTTTGGAGACCCAGTCTTCAGTTTTTAGAAAAAAAACCCCTACATAAAGTAGGGGCTAGTGTTGGGAGAACAATCTATAGCGTGAACTTCAATAAGAAGTACTATATACTGTGTGCCTCACCCATATCATGTGGTCCTCCAAATACGCAAGCCTAATCTACCATCTTCTTCTAAGACTCGTGTTTCTATCTCCCAGTATTTCATTTTTGCAACATTCTTGGCCTGTTCTTTTGCTTTTTCTGTGTTCACGCAGGGTACAAACACAGAGTAACCCACCGCCATTTTCCCCCAGTTGACGCTTATACCAACGCCATCTGGGTTCAAATCATCTATTTTAAGTACTTTCTGATTCATTTGCGTTATCAATACTAAAGTCTAATTCAAGTGCTTTACATGGTGGGATGTCAAACTTTGTACCCTTACCAAATCGCACGACTACGTTTGACTTCGCGTTCATGTCTGCCTTTAAATTTTTGACAAGCTCTGCGTAGTTTAGCTGCTGTTTGGCACACCACTCTCGTAACGGTGTCGGACGAATGTATAACTTTCTTCTATCTGTCTCGTACCGCGCAACCAGAGATCGTGGGTTAAATTCAGGTATGACTATCTCTTCTACACCGTCACTTCTTTTATCCTGACTACTCCTTATGTGTAGAATGTTACTCCAATGCTCTGCGATAAAATCATTCATAGTTTCAGTCACAGACGAGCCTATATCATTTACAGTATTACGCTGCTTTCGTAACAAGTTTACGATCCAGTCAAACTGTTTGTCCATAGGATAGTCTACGATGCCTAGTTTAGATGCTATAAGGAGTCCTACCATAGATGCCGAACACCCCGCGCTCCAGAACCTATTCTCGGAAGTAAGCCCTGCTGCTTCGTCTATTCTTTGTCTGGCTTGTTGCATCAGATCACGTACAGTAGCTTTGTTGGCTATTACCCACTGCACGTATTCTTCAGCAAACCACCCATAGTTCTTCTTTACATCTTCAAACAAAGCGTCTGTAACAATCTTTAGCTTTGGATCAGGCTTGATCATACTAGGCACGTCTATCTCTAGTAACCGTTGCATTTCTGCTTTGGGTTCGGCCTTACCCTGTCTAAGTAATTCCCATGCACTTGTGTTAGCCGACGAAACACTAAGCAACTCCCACGGTCTACCTCTTGTCCTTTCTTGATTTCCACTAACAGCCAGTCTGTTCTTTTGTCTACCGCCAGATAGTTGATACACAAACTTAGAGAACTCTAGTCCTGTTATGTTTGTCATCTCATCCATAGATAGCAGTATGTTATGTAAGACTTCTCCACGGTTCATCATAGCGTTGTAGGTATCGTCTCTCTGGTTCATCAAAAGTTCGGGATGACCCCATACAGATAACGCCATCATCTGAGCCGTAGTCTTACCTACCCCTGTGCCACCAAATAAATGAACCAACATACTATTTATGCCTGTCATAGGCATCAAAGCAGTACCAAAGCCCATACCAATAATAAACCTGTGCAACTCAAACCCGTCTTGATTGTAGAAGTTAAACAGTTCTTTCTGTCTATCGGCAGTACCTGCAGGAACAAATGCGCCTACCAACCCCGAAGTTTTTGCAGATGGTGGACTAAACTTTATATCTGTTTCTACCACCAGTCGGTCGCCCAGTACGAACTCCTCTAGTGTGTCATCAGTCCATCCAAATTGTTGGTGCGCTTTATCAGCCGCCCCTTGTGCCTGTAATTCATCAACCCATCTCATAGAATACTCCATTAATAATTTTAATCCTGCGCCCATAGATGTAACTCCCTGTGCAGACATGTGCTTGCGAAACTCTTCAGTGGACGACACAGAAGCTAACGGTATGCTAAACTCTCTTACGCCGTCTTTAGGTAGTTTCAGTTTATATACAGCTATCTCCCCTTGGTCAGGGTCGTGTAGCCGTTTTGTTATAAAGAGATCGTTTTTATATATCTCTAAATCTTCTGGATTACCCTCGGCATCTTGTACTCTTTTATACACGCCACCGTTCTTACCCCTAAAGTATGGAGCAGGGTACGTAGGCATATCTGGCTCTGGCTCTGCCTCTACTATATACTCTCCAAGATCTATCGGTGATCGTATCTTACCCCAGTGTGGGCAGCTTCCGCATACATATGGGCGTCTATCATCAAAGGTAATACAGGTGTGTCTGTGACTAATACCTTCAAGCTTCTTCTGTAGCATCTCTTCATCAAAGTCAGGATGCTCATCAGATATGGCCTTTGTCGCATACTCTGCATCCGTACAGTGTTTGGCTATAGACAGCCCCGATACCCATAAAGGTTCATCGACAAGTGATTGATACGATGCAATGTAACCTAGCTGACTACACCCCACATTATCCATTGTCTTATGCATGATAGTCTCAAACAGATATTCTTTATTACTCTTATGCGGAGCAAATGCTTCTGCCGAACCAAACGTATACGCTTCGTCTGTCTTATCCTCTTCGTCTGGCGCAAGCGTACTGCTAAAACTTTCAAGAGAGGTTAACTCAGTACCATCTCCATACACGACTACTTCTTTAGGTGTATCGCTCTTATGGTTATGTGTTGCGGGTATACGTAAAATACTAGCGGCATCGGACGTACGAACCGGATCAGCCCTAAGTCCTAGATTCCTACAGACACGTTTGAGTTTGTTAGCTACTGGCTCCCACTTGTCACGAGGCACAGGATTATCTAAAGGCCAATATACATGTACCCCGTTTCCCGAGTTGACTAGTATAGGTTCAGGTAGACAAGTCTCTGCAAGAAACTCTTGTAGTGCGTCCACTGCCGCCTCTTGTGATGGGTAATCTTTTTTCTCACCACAATCTAGATCTAGGAAAAAAGAACGCATCTCTTGTACGTTGCTTTGTTCTCTACCAAGCACCATCTCCGGTGATTTTTGCTCACCCGCTTCTTTATAGGTAGCTAGTGCATAGTATATATCATAACCGTCTGTGTCATACTCATACGCAGCGGTCTCTAATTCTTCTACAGTTTTGTAGAACTGCTGTACTCTTTTGTTTCCTTTGAACCCCCAAGCACAGTATAGTCCATTGTCTCCCAAAACTGACTTTAAAAAGTCTATTGTTTTCATTATGCTACTTTCAGGTAAAAACGGTGGACTCCCACCCGAAGCCCACCGTGGTTGTGGTTAGTCTATTTTTTCTTGGTTCCCCATTTGTTGACTAATCCACTAAGGTCTTCTTCAGTTGCAGGAGCCGTAGCTTGCTCCTTAGACTTCATTTTAACGACCTTCTCTGGTTCCTTGACATCTCCCATACCGTCTTCGATTTCTGGAAGTGCGCCAAAGGATGGTGTGGTTTCCTTACCTGCAACGAAACCCCCCTCAACTTTCTTAAACGGATTGTACGCTTGACGCTCCGAAAGTTTAGTAACTTGAACCTGACGTAGTCTTAGAGACACACCGTAGTTCTCTTTAGTCATGGCGTAAGGTACAAACTCGACCATAATATTAACTGTGCTACCAGTAGTAAGTTGGAAGTCTTTTGGTAGTAAGTTAGCGTCAGCGTCAAACTGATCTGGCACAGGCACAACTCTATTACTGTACTGACCTTTAATATTAGCAGATCCTTCCCAACTACCGTCATCGGTCTCCTTAAATATATCAGCAGGAGCCTTTAGTTCTTCAGGCCAGTTTGATCTGCGGCTACCCGCATAGATTTTCTCCATACGTGTGTACAAGTCTTCAGCCACAGACTGCTCCATAATAAAGTTTACTTTGTATTGTGCGCCCGCATCGGTGGCCTTGCACTCGACCCAACCACCTTTCTCACCCGCTTTTTCATCGTACCGATATGTCTTATCGATCTTTGGGTACATTGCGGTTACATCCGCAATTATAAAAGTTTCATTCGCCATCTTGTTCTCCTTGTGTAAAATGCGCCTCTATGGACGCTAGGTTATAACGAAGAGTCGGGTGACTCTCGCTAGGGACTTTTATGTACGAATCACGGGGTATTCTATTATGCTTCACCCATCCTCGCACAGTTGCATTTGAGACTCCAAAGTACTCTGATATCTTGGCAATCTCAACATATTTATTTTCTGTCATTTACTCGGCTTCCTTACTGTTACTGACACATCTACAGACTTGTTTAGACCCTTTGGTAGTTTCTCAGGGTTGTCTTCAATAAATTCGCGTAGGTTGGACTGATTTATCCTGCGATCAAGCAATTCAGGAACTCTGTTCTCCAAGACAAACGCATGGAAGTGATCCCAGTCGTAAGTCCAGTATTTTTCCTTGCTTGTTTTATATACTAAACCTTCCGCAGTCCTAACGCTCTCAACACCATGCTCGTCACAGTAACCAAGCAATGCTGCTTTAAGCTGTTCTTGTGCCTCTATGAGTCCAGCGTCTTCTTTCTTAAACTTAGTAGAAAGTTCTGATCGCTTTGCTCTAATATTTAAATAGGCACTAGTTAAGTTTTCTATAGATACAGACAATTTTGTTCTCCGATTTATTATAATACATGACAAATAGTATCAATACTTACATTAGTCAAGTAATTCTTGATAAAGGTTTATAATTTGTGCATGTACGTTTATTTTCTTATCAAGCAGTGCATATATTCTACGCTCTGCCACAGAGCCTTCTAACTGAATAACTGTACATCTGTTTTTCTGACCTGCGCGATGTACCCTAGCGTTTGCCTGTGCATAAGTCTCTAGGGAAGGAGTTGGTGACCACCATACGACAGTGTTTGCCGCCGTAAGAGTTACCCCATGTGCAGCACTTTGAGGCTGTATAACCAATACCCGGGGGTTCTTATCTCCTTGAAATCTCTTGAACGTGTCTGCACGTTTTGGTGCGCTGACCGATCCTTGTATGACCTCTGTGTTTATACCATCTTTCCGCAAACGGTCAGTTAGTATCTGAATAGTATGTTTAAAAGGTACAAAGATAAGCACCTTGTGTTCAGTCTCGTCTATGACCTCTCTTAGAACCTTATACCTGTTGTCTATGTCGAACGCTATAACGCCTCCGTCATCGGTGTATGCCGCACCAGAACTTATCTGTAAGAGTTTGTTAAGTGCTACCGCCGCGTTTACTGCCGTTATACTATCATCCGTTAACTCTAACACCATTTCCCGTTTTAGTTTATCGTAGTATTTCTTTTGTTGTGAGGTCAGCGCCACCCTACGTTTTACATACAACATGTCAGGTAAATCCATACATTGCTCTTTTGTAAATCTAATCGCGGGTTGTAAGGTAGAATGAACTCTACTTATGGCTGATGGTTTCGGAACCCAAGTAAACCTAGACACTTGTTGCATCACCTGATCTCTAAATCCAGTAAAGAACCTCGGCACACTCAGTGGGTTAATAAGTTTAGCTAGTCCGTACGCGTCTAGTGGGCTTTGTGCTGCGGGCGTACCCGTCATCATCCACAGACCACACCCTGTCTTTTCAACAATACGATTCAACACCTTCCATCGTTGTGACCGCGAGTTCTTGTAATGTGTAGCTTCGTCTATAATTATCAGATCAAACCCCGCTTTCTTTATAGAGTCTTCTACAATTTTAACACCGTCATAGTTTATCATTACGAAACGCGCACTGCTGAACAGTATTTTTTCTCTCTTAGACTTCTCCCCGTGCGCTATGTCTGATGTTCTGTGCGGCGCAAACGTCTGTATATCTTCTTGCCATGCACTGTCCATGATCGATAGAGGGCATATTACTAGTACCCTGTGTAGAATGTTTTGCTTCATCAAAAAGTCTGCCGCCCAGATAGCACTGGCAGTTTTTCCCGTACCTTGTTCGTTAAAACAAAAACCTTTTTTATGTTCGCTTAAAAAAGCCGCTGTCTTTCTTTGATGTTCAAAGGGGGCATGCTCCCCTGTCCAGTCATATAACTCATCAATGAGCGTGGTAACTGGCTTTGCCATTGTGTTTCCCAAATTGTTCTCCTTGTTATCGATGTCGATAACATCAACGCTTCTTTGGCCTTTTACTCATACGCCCACCTGCGGCTCTATTTTTCTTCGGGCTTTGCAGAGTGTAACCATCTTTATTCGAGCCGCCCCTACTTAGTGCTTTCTTATGCGCAATATCCTTACCTTTACGATTTATTTTTTTCTTATCCAGACTTCTCCTCGCACGTTGACGTTCCATACGGTCCTCATGCTCACCTCTGGCTTTCTGTTGTTTGTACTCTTTCTTATATGGTCGTGGTTTATTTTTGTAAGGCATGATTAGTTCCTTCCGTTGTGGACACATTCTAGTACGGGGCAGTGATGGTAACACAGCCCTGAAGGTCTCGGGTTCCATACATCTGTCTCATATGCTTTTTCCATTCTAGCATACTTCTTTAACCATTTCCCCCACAAACTAAAACTGTTCTCTATTTTATACTCGGCCTCTATCATTTCGTTAGCAACGACAAATAATAGCGCGGCATTGATATGTTTTATATCTGGAAATTTTTTAAAGATGCTTAGAGCCATAAGCTCAAGCTGTCCTTTATCAGCATACTTTGTAGACTTGCCTGTCTTATAATCTACAATCCATGCTCGCTCTGCCAGTGTGTCTATAATCGCAAGATCTACGATACCACGGAACCAGACATCTTTGTCTCTGAACCCACAAGGTTTCAGGTCTTTGGTAAGTCCTAACTTTTGCTCAGTTAACTTACTACCTCTAATCCCCAGCAGCTCGTCCAGTGTTCCTTTAACGTACGTAAACTTCTCTGGGAGTGGCTTGTCTTCTCCAATGTAATCTTCTGCCGCTTTGTGCATTGCGGTTCCATACAACATTGCATCTGTTTCAACGACAGGATGCTCCTTCAATACAGTCACATGATAAAACTGTTTGGGGCAAGTCTCGAAAGACTTTAATCTACTAAACGACCAAGATGCCATTATTCACAATCTCCATAACTCTTACCTATACCGCTTTCGCAATCGATAGGTAGACCTGCGGCCCAGTCAGGTGTCGTACGCATACATCTCTCTATGTATCCCCGTGCTTCGGCTGCGAGCTGGTTAGGTACGCAACATACGATACTATCATGGACGGTTAATACTACTCTATATTTTTTAGCTATTTGTAACATTTGATGCCCTATAATACAACGAGCAATGGCTTGGCATACATTCTCAACTACCTTGCCACCGTATATTCTAGTACGACCTTGGCGTGTTTTATAATGGTACTCAGTTCGCCCGCCTTCCGTAGTAGCATCTAGATCAGTGTAAGACATCTCTAGCTGTGATGGCAACACGATTGCCCGGGAAGGTACGTTAACGTCAAGCACTCCAGACCGACCAAACCTGAACAAATTGCCACTGTGCATTTCTTTTATGCACCTGTTTGCCGCTTGCCACAAATCTCCGATGTATGGGTACGTCTCTCTGTATACGGATATAATCCGCTTCGCCTCCGCCTCGGGTACTTCATACCCAAAGGTCTTGAGTTGCGCTCCGAACTTCAGGTATCCCATACCGTACCCCGCTCCCAAGATCGTGGTCTTCCCTACAAATCTTTGGTCTTTGGTAACTTGGTCTTCGGGGACGCCGTAAATGGAACTAGCCATCTTTATGTAGACATCTTCACCGTTGGCGAACTGGTCAACCAAGTCGTCCTGCTCGGACAGCCAAGCTAACACTCGCGCTTCAATCTGAGAACTGTCTGCATCTATAAGAGTATGACCGACTGGCGCTAGGATACTCTTCTTTAGTTTCTTACCATTGATACCACGACTTGGTAAATTCTGTAGATTTATCTTGTCATCTCCACCCCATCTGCCTGTATGCGCGGCATAGTAACGGACGGGTACAGGGAGCAGCCCACGCTTTGCAATAGAGATAAACCTCTCTGTACGTGTTTCTTCCAAAGTGCTTTTAGTACCCAGTCGGGCGGCAACTAAAGATTGAACTTTATCACTCTCATGTTCTGCTAACGCCTTGAACCCTTCATCTGATTTTGCAAATGCAAATGTTGCCTTACCTGTGGTTGGGCTTACTTTCATGGGCGGTTCTACACCAAGACTTACTAACAATGCGGCAAACTTGGGGTTGGACATCAACTCCTCTTTCGCTACTCCTGCTTCTCCCAGTAACGCCTCCTTACGTGAACGTGTCTCTACAAGGTGTTCTTGTAGCCCAGCCATATCAAGACGTAGCGTTGGCTCTATATACATTCTTAGTGTAACGTCTATTAGTTCTAATTCTTGTTGGGGAAAGTTGGGTAACATCAACTTGAATATGTCATATGCCAGATCGACATCATTTACGGCATAATCAGCAAATCGAGATAACTCCTTGGTAGTGAAGTCATCTATATGTTTACCCATTGTGTTCTGTATTTCTGTACCTTTGACTCCAACACCATACCTTTCGGCTACGTTTTTTAGCGATACACTTTGATCTACACCATGTAATGCTCTCGCCATACACAGGGTATCAAGCCAAACTTTTGGACGTACATCATATAGCCAGTCCAATATCGCACCGTCAAACATCGTGTTGTGACAGAGGATGGCGCACCCAGAGAAGTCTGCTTCTGATAAGAAACTCTTGACTCGTGCAGCACCCTCTACCCACATCGTAGGTCTGTCACCTATTTTTATTGCAAGCCCTATGACCTCGAACCTTTTATCACGCACGTATTCTTCAGTCGTTAACTTGCGTAACGAGTATTCTCTGTCGTAATAAGTTTCGAAGTCTAGAGTTACAAAATTCACAGTTGGGAAATCTCACCGCCCAAAGACATATACCCACAGACATCTACGTAGTTGTCTATGTTCTTTGTGCCATCGCCGTGCAACCTCGCTACTTTCATCAAGGCCAACATGATCGGTACATCATCAACAGATATAAAATCTATAAGTCCAAGGTGCGCGTTCCAATATGCCGCCATGAGTACAAAGTTGTTTGTAGCATCACCGTGCTGTTCGGCTCTATCTCCGTTAACTAAATTCTTTGCTGTATCCAGTACATCGGACCTAGTTAATTTATTTGGCGCATCCAATGTCTCTTGTGGTGTTCCAATTCGTTTCTTAATACTCAGTGCATACCCATAAGATATACCTACGGCATCTGCTAGTTCCCTAGCTGTCGCGCTTTTGTTTAATAATAAATACTTCCACGCTTTCTCTTGTTTATTACCCATACTTGTCTCCCATTAACAGTATATATGTCTTCCTGCTTCTTGCAGTTTTTTTGTATATTCTTTCAATTCACGTCTTGCTCTTGCTAGATCGTTCTTGACGTTTGGATGACTATCCAACCTATTATTTTCTACTTCATATTTACTAGCCTCGTTACGTAGAAACTGTAGTTCTGCTTCCTCTTCTTTCGTTAAGTTCTGCATCGTCTTCCCTCAATAGTTCAGTTATACTGGATAGATTATCTTCATTTATAACCAGAGCTATCCCTCCCTGACTATCAATATCTTTCAGGTTCTTCATCTGTAACGCTGTGGGTTTATTATTTCCCGCTTTTGTTTCGATACCAAAGAACCTACCTCTGTAGCATCCAATAATATCGGGTACACCGCTACGTCCATATCCACCTGTCATCGGAAAGAAATAGTACGCGCCCATTTCTTTTAACTTGTTTGTCACCCTACGTTTTACTTTTGCTTCTGGTGTCATTGCAATCTCCACACTCTAAAACCTTCGCCTTCTTTTCTAGACCTTGAAAGCTTACCAGTCTCCCACCGTCTATTCCTTTCACACCAATAATCATCATGGTCGATGAGTTTGGCATAGTACCTTCTTAGTATGGCGTGTTGTAATCCTTGAGCCTCGGCCCGCGAAGCAACCAGTACGCTATCTCCCACAGACATCTTCTCAACTATATCAGCCCATCTTCCTTTTATTTTACGCATGGGTATCTCACTAGTTACTTCATATAAAATTCTATTCTGTTTCCTCAGTATTTCGTAGATGGCGTTTGAATAGGGAATAGCCATCGATCTTACCTCACCATTTTTATCAATATACCTTACGCCCATTCTAATCCCCCACTACTTTCATCGTTTCTAAGTGTTTCTGTTCGTACCCATAGTCTGCTATAAACTCGCGCATCTTTTCCCTAGCGGCTTTTAATGTGTGAAAATACAATATCGTGTGACCTTCTTTACCTAAAGGTACATTGCTCATAACAAGTGCATACTTCATACCTGTTGCTCTCCTTTTATCTTTGTCGGGGAATTGACGGAACGCGTACTGCTTATCCCTGTTCAAACGCTTCTGTAAAATTACGAACGGTCTTCGCTTCTGCCACTCGGACACACCTTTGGCATGAGCGGCAGATATGACGTTGACTAACTTCTTCTCGTAGTTACGTCTTTTACCTACAGAGACCTCTACATCTGCGATAGGTGCGTTCGCCGGTATCGTGAAAGCATTGTCACACACAGACACATCTAAGCCAGACTTCAGAGAGGCAACAATATTGCCTATCTCTCCTTCACCAATACTATCAAAGTTCTTGTCTACTATTGCTGACGAAGTAAACTCGTCCACTTCATCCAGATCTATGTCATCCCAATTTTCTAGATCTTTATCTAATACGTAAAAGACTTGTTGGAATTTCTTACCTGCATTTGGGGGTCTCCTATGCCGCCTATTAGTACGGATCTTACGTAACCCTCGTTCTTCTTCTTCAAGCTGTTTACGTAGACTATTCATTGTGCGGTCTCCTCGATAATGAACAAACCAATTCGACTCTCCGCACTGTCAGTGTTTTCGGGAAAAACAACCTTTGCAAAAAACCCGCCCACCGCTGACTGGGGCTATTCAAAATAACTGGTATAGCACTTGCTATCGACCACGATAACAGAACGTGTTTACTTGTATATCCAAAAGTTGTGTTCATTAATGCGCTTCCCAACACCGTCTATGGAGCCTATCGATCTTTTACCCCAATCACAGAATGAGAGTGCCGACAGTTTTCTCCTTACCCAATCGGGCAAATCAGTTTCCGACATATATACCCCTGAAATATCTTTTTCAAGAGAAAACTTATCAATACTTGTAATTTTTATATTAGACGTGTCTGTACGTATTGATACGTAATATAAATTATCCATACGTAAAATATAGGTTGACTGATACTTAATTACAACCTATAAATAAATCGTAGTGATCCCGATTTTTTTTGCAGATTAAGGGCTTGTACTACACAAGAGAGAGGTGCAGTTGGTATGGGTCTACTGCACCTCTCATTCTTTTACTTATGTTTTTCTCCAAACTCTTATGTTGCCACAAGCTTGTTTTGCAGTGACCACTTTACCTTTGTTTACTCGTTTCATGGCTAACCCTAGAGAGAGGGCTTCGGAGGTGGTTTTAACAAGAACACTATCTCCAACCTCCATCTTATGCACTACTTCTACCCATTTTCCTCTACCCTTTGGGAACGGTATGTTTTTCTCGATCTTCATACTACACACCTCCCTTCTTCTGGTACAACATAGTAACAGTTACTTGCGGCCTTGAAGCCAACGCCATCAACGTAGAAGCCGTTATCACCGAACGCCAATGACGATATCTTACGCTTCTCATCTTCGGTCAGATCGTCAGACTTGATCCACTGTACATGTTTATGATCTGCCTGATACTGTTGTAGATTAAACCAATAGTCATCAGCATTGACGTGAAACTTAGCCGCCTGTTCTTCACCAAAGTATTCACGGATGTAAATAAACTTGTGTATCTTTGGACGCTTCTTAGTCTCGTTCATCTCTGCCAGTGCTTCATGTATCTCCTCGATCATGACACGTACAGAAGGATACAGAAACATGTACCCACTCTTTAGTAGATGACCCAACTCCTTGAACGTATCACCCCTAGCCGAGATATCTCTAGTCATCTCATTTAGTTTACCGCTGTATGCGTTATCGGCTTGATACTGCACATCGCTCCAGTTTCGTCTGAACCCGCTGAAACTTATGTCAATATGCTCGACAGGTGACCACGGGCGCAGATATCTTTGAGCATTCTTTACAGCCTTGTCCATGTGCAATGCAGAAGACATATGGTGGTTAGCGGTTCCAGTGGAATACTTGTTGTTTACTATATTCTTGGATACAATATTGTATTTATAGTCAAGTCCTTCGCCAGAGTATGACCTATCACTGTGACCAATGTAGCCTAGTGTGTAGCTATCATCCTCACGATATACCCACGCACTACCACTGTCACGCCAACATGTCTTACAGTCTAGTGATTTCTCAACGGCCTTACGGAAGTTAGAGGTCTCGATACTCTGGTTTAGTTCACCATCATGATGCTTCTCGTAACTCAAGTCCAAGTCACAGACAGGTTTGTATAATTCTTTAAGTATTGTCATTGTTCATTCCTTTACAAGTCTTAATGCATCAGGTGCATAATGATATTTCTTTAGTAAGCTGTTGTGATATACGTCACATACTTCCCAAGTACTTTCCAAAGTCCAGTCGTGACCATTATCTGTTTGCATCCAGTGAAACGTCTCTGCCTGTTCTTTGGTTGGTTTATCAGCAATCTTGTAGGCTTCCTCTTCGTTATCGGCTTCGATAACAGCTAGGTAACCCACGTCCATAGTGGCTGTTACTACATATCTTGGCATTTGTTTGTTCCTTACCAAGGTCTGAGTTTAGGCCGTACGATATGTGATGCGACCTCGCTTACATCACAATGACCTTCAGTTGCATTAATCTGATCGTAGAGCGCACCGCTATCTAACAGTACGCTCCAACAGGCGTCCTCGCTAGGAAACCAAATACTAAACTGCATTTGGTGTTCCATCACTGAGTAACCTATAGTTAGTAAAGTCCAGAACTCCACTATCGTAACTCTGAACTCTTTACGTGGATGTGTTTACCTACGGGAGGTACACAACCCGCGTTGTCCACGATGACCCACAACACTGGATGATCCCACTCACCCCACCTGTCACTAACATGACCATCGGTAATAACGATAGACGCGTTTGGCTTGATGTGATGTTCACGTAGAAAGGGTGATAGACAACGAGGATCAGTACCGCCACCGCCTTTAGGTTTTGTAGTATCCTCTACTGTGTCCAGTTCGTCCCTCTCATAGCGTTCATGTCCAGACACCTTTGTATCCCAATAGACAACGTGCAGTTCCTCCGGTGTAACGTCCATTGCGGCCTTGGCTGTTGCCCCGATCACAACTTTCTGCTCTGCCTCACCGACAGAACCAGACATGTCGTTGGCACACATAAGGCTCTCAATCGTTTCGCTGACAGTAGATGGCATAACGACACCGTACTGCAAGTATCTACGATTAAGCCTGTTGTAAGTACCGTAGTCTTTACCCGAACAGTTGACCGTAACAAACTCACGTATCTCTTCACGAAAGTTTATCTTTGGCTTGAGTAGTTCATTGAGGTGTCTTGCATCACCTGTTCCTACTTTACCTGCAACGATAGCCCCCTGACGTATGGCTTCATCTATCTCCTTGGCATTGGCTTTGGCTTCCTCGGCAGACATCTCTTTGGCTTTCTCAAAGTCATGCTTGTCTCGAAACCCTTGTGGTGTACCCTGACCATTGCCTTTGTTATCGGGGTCGATAACAGATGGTAGTCCTGTCTTAGGATTAATAGGTGAGCGTGGTGGCTTACCGTCCTGTTTGTCCTTGTACAACTCCCAGAATATCTTAGCGGTATCCCACGTAATATCATACCTAGGATCATACAGTGCGCCATCGACCCAGTCGATTAGATCACCATACACAGACTTGTTACTGTACAAGTGCCAGATGTCAAAGTTGTGGCGGTAGTCCATAGCCGTGTTTGCCAGTTCGCTGTCTATCTTCCATAGGTGCGCCCACGTAAACATATCTTTCGTTTGCTTGTGATAGTTCTCATGTATGATGATGAACCGTACTTGTGCATCGCCTTTGGGTTCACAGTAAGCACGACCATACCATTCGTTGCGACCATCAGTGCAAGCAGTCATAGAAGGATCAGCATCATCAATCTTACGATCACCCACCGCGAGTATAGGCGATAGTTCGGGCGCGGCTTTTAGTATAACCCTCACGTTCTTATCCATCCGTTGTTCGAACAGTAGTCCTTGTCCATTTAGTACTGAATACGACATAAATTATTCTCCTTACTTTTGTACTCGTATATATTCACGAGTTATTGTGTGTTTAAAATACAAAGCTTCTTTGTCTTCGTGCATGAACATGTATAGGTCTTTCATAACTTTGAAAGCCTCTTCAAACTTCTGGTTCATAGTATCTCCTTGGATTTAAATACGGATTTTAATCCGTTAGAATATTTGGAAGTGGACACCGAGTATCCACCCCATTATCATTAAGACTGCAAGCAATCCGATTAGCTTATCTTCACCTGTCATCATACACCTGCCGATTTCTTATCAGCCGCATTGAGGTGACCGTTTGCCATTGTGAAGTCAGTGAACTTCTTGTTGTTCATCACACCCTGTTGACGCTTCTTGTCAAACTTGTCTGAGTACACACCGTTCACAAACATACCTTGCATATTCGCAGGTATCCTATCCATGTAGTCCATCCACGCATCAATCCACGAACGGTCAATGTTAGACAATGTGCGATACATCATCAGACATTGAGCCGCCGCCGTTGATGGTATCTTGGCAGACTTTGGATTGTTCTTGATCTCATCCAACGGAACAAGATCATCAGACAGAGTAAACTGAGCATTGAGTTGTCTAGCCGCATGTTCACCGATACAACCTATAAGCAATGCCGTTGTAGTATCTGTACCAAGTTGATCACGCATCTTGCAGATATGTGACGCGGTTTCGAGTGATCGCGGTGTAACGAATGCGGGTCGATTTACCTTTGGGTGGTAGATGTACTGGTTGTCTTCGGGGTTCTCTACTTCAGTGAACGAGTGAAAGATCTCTGGGTTTTCTTTCGCAAACAAGATGACCTGTGGCTCAATCTGATTGTTGATAGCCCATTCCATCCACTGCTCGTTAGTCCACTTCTTGACTGTAACCACACAGAAACGGTTCCGTGTATGAGGTGGTAGTAGATCACCAACACCTTCTGCTCCGAGGTTAGTCGTTGCATACACAATACTGTCTTCGTGTAGATGACGGTTACCCATCTTACGCTCGTACATCAGGCAGAGTAATGCGTTCTGCACAGACTTGTTTGCCTTACCAAACTCATCGACCATGATGATTACTGGGCCGTCAATGTGGATACCAAGTTCTTCGTTAGTCACGAACCTGACGAACTGACCATTCTGATCTAGTTCTGAAAACATCGGTAGCATGAGATCGCCCACGTCTTTGGTGGTACAGTCGCAATAGAATATGCGATGCTTCTGGTGCTTCTCTCCGAGCGTTTTAAGTGTGGCTGATTTGCCGTTACCCATATCACCTTGCAGTACGAAGGTGATCTTGTCACCCAACAACGATATAGAGTTCATGCAGTTGTCGAGGTCTTGTGCATACATAGAGGATGCAATGTTATTGAAATTTACCATTAGATGGTCTCCTGTGTTTTATGGTTTGTTATCGAGTTCGATAACCCCGACTAAATGTCGAGGTTGGGGATTGAAGCGAGGACATCATCGACCACGCTTTTAGTTTCATCACGCTCATAGCCTTCTTCGCGTAACGACTCATTGGTTCTACCCTTAAAGGCGTACTCCAACTTGTTTGCGGCTTCGACCATCTTGGCATCATTGGTGATGTTCAACGTGCGTAGCTGTGTTACTAGTTCTTGAGCCGCAGGTACAAACGTGCCCTTGAACGTCTGTAGCTTACCGTCCTCCTTGTAGCCCAGACCTTTGGACAGACGCTCCAGTATTTTGTGCGTACGCGTCCACATTTCCTGATTTGCTTTCAACGCGCTTTCTTGTATCGCACTCTGCATATCAGCCTTCATATGTTCCAAAGCCTGTTGAGGTAGAGAGACACGTATGTCGTTGACGTCTGGCGTACCCCATGTGCGGATAGAAAAACGATACTTAGCCCGAAAGGTATCCCAGTCATAATACAAAGAGGGGTCGTGCATGTCGCCGAAGATACGCTCCATTTCCTGCATTGCATCTGGATATGTCTGTCTCATATCGTTATCAAGCTGGTCGAACATATCATTCTGGTAACCTGTCATGGTTTTGATATAGTCTGGATAGCCCAGTGTCGTTGTCATACGCAGACCAGAGTTAGACCAAGCTACTGTAAGTCTATCTTGCTCACGCCGAACAAAGCCAATAAAGCTTTTCAGCTTTGCATACTCTTTCCAACCTTCGTATAGCTTCTTGTGTACAGCCGCTGGCTTGATCTCCCTACCGTTAACATCGTGTAAGGCAAGCTTGTACAGTTCTGCAATTTTCTGCGTAGCTTCTTTGTCCTCTCGCGTGATCGGTGGTTGACTGATATTCAACTCTACTAGACAAGTTGAGGTTGCTAGTGATTGGTAGTTATCGATGTCGATAACATTTAGGGTTGTATCTACCATGTTCATAATTGTTCTCCTTTACCTTGGTAGTTATTTAAGAATGTGCGATCAGCTTCTAAACAAGCGTCAGGCACAGGTTGCTCCCTTACGGGAAGTTCGGGCGTTACGTAACGCATAAACTCTTCGAATACTTCTTCGTCAGTCATTAGAAATCTCCTTCTGCTACTTGAAAACAATGGAGACCATTACGTCTCCACATATCAACTACTTGATTGCGGTCATCCAACACGAACTTCACACGATCCTTGTCTATGTATTTGTCTAGGATCTCCTGTTTAACAATGTCATCACGGCGGAAGTCTCCATCTTCCCGCATCCAAAGTTCATACTTTGTGAAGAGATGTTGTTTAAGCCACGCTTCTGTATCGGTTCGGCAACGCTCGGGTCTGCCAGAACAGAATATAACTCTTGAGTATTCGCTCACCATGTAAAGCAAATCAAGAACCGCTTGATTAGGCGTATCGTTTGGAACTTCACTGAAGAACGCATCCCAGTTCTTACGTACACCCGAAGGTACTTGTACCCAATGTGTCCGATGCGATATATCGCACAGTGTTCCGTCCAAGTCGCAGACGATTACATCTTTATCCATAGTCATTGTAGGTATCCATCCTCCCCTGCACTTTCGATGCTTCGTCTGATGTCATCGATAACCGCCCATGCTTCACACACAACACAGATTTCAGCGTCTTTTACGTCTTTGCGTATTGAACTATCTGGATCGTAACTATCATGGTCGCAACGATGACCATACCACATGGTGGTAAACTGGGTCAGCCGCTTCAACGACTTCTCCATTTTTTTGTAGTCCATAGGTCTCATAGATATATCCTCCTACGATGGCGTCTGATCACAAGGATCTTAACTGTGGTTTTTTCCATTGGTTTGTTCCTTTCTGTTATCGAGGTTGATAACAACTTGTCTTCTGGTTGAGGTTACGCAATTCTTCTTTGCGAGTGATAAGGGTGTAGTTGCCCTTGGGTAGAGGTACGACACAACGGACAACTTGACGTGCGACTTCCTCACCACATGGCTTGCATATAGGATAGCCTAGGAGCTGTCTGCGTACGTCATAGTGTGCGCCACAATCTATGCAAATTGCCTTCTTCATGGTGTGACCTCCATTCTGTTATCGACCTCGATAACGCTGTGTGATTTGTGTGTGTTCATTTGTTTGTTCCTTTTGTTGAAAAATTTCTGATTAGGTAATGACTATACCATACGTGATGTCTTGTGTCAAGCGATATGAATACATGTCTATACGTATCAATACGTGTAATGTAACCACGTAACCTACATTGTAACCGCCGAGATTGATGTAAGTCATTGATAATAAAACAATGTTACTTTGTAACCGTTTTTTAGGGGATAGATGGGGGGTAATTTCAGAGATCTAAATTGAGGCGTAATCGCCTGATCACGGACGAAAGAGGTCTCATGGTACTCTATATATTAAAAATAGGTAACAAAGTAACAATATAATAATAACATACACTTACAAGTTACGCGGTGGTTACATTAGGGGGGTTCTTGGTTACAATAGTGGTTACATTATGCGTACTGCTAAAACGATAACTGGTATAGCATAACTAATATAACCGGGGTGTTATCGTACTCGATAACATGTAGACATGTATGGGTAACTTTAGTGAAAGTGCAGCAGCAGCGCTAGCCTTTTACAACGTCATACATAGACGCGTACTGCTAAAACGATAACTGGTATAATAGGCACAAAAAAAATGGGGAGCCGAAGCTCCCCGAAGGTATTACTCGCTCTTGAACTTGAAGCCCAATGAACGGAAGCGATTAAGAAGCGCGTTACATTCGACCGCGTTCCCCTCAAAAGCTTCGTCATTTACTGAACGAAAGACACTTGAAAGTTTTGCTTCAAACTTTTCTTTGCCAGTCTTAGTGACAGTTGCAGATTTTTTGCCAGTGATAATCTCTTTACCGTACTTACTAAATTCAGTATTGCAAAGTGACTGCCAAGCCTGCTTGGTAATATCGCGTTCAGTAAATGTTAGTTTACCGTTTGCGTATGTTTCTTTTTTATCTAACCAAGTGAACGTTGCTTTAGCCGTTCCTTTTATATCACCATTGTCACAATATTCACGAATGGCATCATAATCGGGTGATAGCTTTTCACAAAACATATCGCGTCCCCAATTATAAACATCAACGTGAATACTATCCAGACAATTCTTAGATGGTGAATTAAGGAAATATTGTTCCCATTTTCTATTGGAGTTGAGACGGCTTTTGAAACGTTTTTCAAATAAGGCTTTCATTTCTCCATTGGCTATCTTTGCCGCGTCAACGGATAATACCTTTTTTACCGCGCTAATAATTGCAGTGTCCAAAGTTTCGCCCTCAGTTTTAGTTAGTGGTTTTAGTATGGTTTTTAAATCAGTCATTGTTCATTCCTTTATGACTATGGACTGTTATCAAGGTCGATAACAAGGCCAGTCCGTTGCCTTGCTATGCTATCCATTATAACGGATTCCGATAACCAGTCAAATGTATGTAGACGTGTCTGTATATAACATATCGTGACCCCCACCCGTCCCCCACCCCCCTTGATACGCACTAGCCATTGACTAATATATAATATGATTTCACTCAAATATTTTTCAAAATTACTGAAAACACGCGACCCCCTTTATTTTGTCCCTTATATGTACTAATGTACGCCTATGAGTATTCATATCGAACCCGAAGGTGGTATACCGATACCCCCACCCATGAAGGGTAAGGACTTAGTAGAGCGCACGTCAGCCGCTTCTAAAACTATAGAGCTTCTATCGGAGCATGGGTTAGACGTGTCTGTATCCAGTGAAGACAAAGATGTCTCCGCAAAGTTGGCAATGGCTTACGCCGCTGATCCAGTTAAGACATCCAAGAAGGCCACCCCCACCCGTACCTCCACCCTCACCCCCGCCACACTGTTACTTACAGATAAGATTCTAAAAGATTTTGGTCATTCTGTAGTTCAAAGCGCGGCTCAAGTACGATACCTAGTGACAAACAAGCTCGTAGAAGAGACAGAGAACGAAGATGCGAAGGTTAGACTCCGTGCTTTGGAGTTGTTAGGTAAGATCGCAGATGTGGGTTTGTTCGCAGAGCGCACTGAGGTGACAATCACACACCAGTCTACAGATGATTTAAAGGACAAACTAAGGTCCAAACTAGCAAGACTTGTAGAACCTATAGAAGATGCAGTGGTTGTAGACACGAACGCCATAGACTTAGACAAAGAGTTTGGTCTGAAAGATGACGAGTAATCTAGCAGAAATTGCAACAGACGTAGACTTCTCTCCAGAAGAGATACAACATATGCTGGACAATCTGGACCAGTTTGCACCCGAAGAACTTAAAGAGATAGATCGGATAGTTGAGGAGTTGTCTGCGCGGAAGTCGAACACGGCCTCTAAGGACGATCTAATAGAATTTTGTAAACGTATGCAGCCAGATTATAAGGTTGGCAGACACCACCGCATCCTAGCGGATGAACTTATGGCACTGGAGGATGGGTCAAAAGACAGGGTATGTGTTAACATCCCACCCCGCCACGGTAAGTCGCAGCTTGTGAGTATCTTCTATCCCGCATGGTTCTTGGGGCGTAACCCAAACAAGAAGGTTATGATGGTCTCCCACACAACAGATCTCGCTGTGGACTTTGGACGTAAGGTTCGTAACTTGATAGCGACAGACGGGTATAGGGAAATCTTTCCAGATGTCTCCTTGGCAGTTGACAGTAAATCGGCTGGTAGGTGGAATACAAATTTCGGAGGTGAATATTTTGCGTGTGGTATCGGATCTGCTCTTGCTGGGAGGGGCGCTGATCTTCTGCTTGTTGATGATCCTCACTCTGAGCAGGATGTTATTAACGGAAACTTCGCAGTGTTTGACAAAGCCTACGAATGGTTCACATTTGGAGCGCGTACTCGACTAATGCCGGGGGGCAGAGTGGCGATTGTACAGACACGTTGGCACATGGATGACCTCACGGGGCGTGTAACCAACGATATGGTGAAGAATGAGTTGTCTGATCAGTACGAAATAGTGGAATTTCCCGCACTTTTGGACTCTGATGACGGTACAGTCAAACCTCTATGGCCTGAGTTCTTCGATTTGGCAGCTTTGGAGCGTACAAAAGCGTCAATGCCCGCGTTCCAGTGGAACTCGCAGTACCAACAGCAGCCTACAGCCGAAGAAGCGTCTATAATTAAGCGAGAATGGTGGGGAATTTGGCCTCACGATGATCCACCGCCCGTAGAATACCTAATTATGTCGTTAGATGCGGCAGCAGAGAAGCACAATCGCGCAGATTATACCGCTTTGACCACTTGGGGCGTGTTTCTTAACGAAGAAGAGGGCGCACACCACCTGATTTTGCTTGATTCTATCAAAAAACGGCTAGAATTTCCCGAACTAAAGCAATTATCAATGGATGAGTACCATAAATGGGAGCCAGACGCGTTTATTGTGGAGAAAAAGTCCTCTGGAGTGGCGATTTACCAAGAAATGAGGCGTATGGGCATACCTGTACAAGAGTACACCCCCCACAGGGGTACTGGAGATAAGATGGCACGGCTCAATTCTGTAGCTGATATCATAGCATCGGGTATGGCATGGGTTCCATCCACCCGTTGGGCAGAAGAACTAGTAGAAGAAGTGGCGGGGTTCCCGTTTATGTCGAATGATGACCTTGTAGATAGTACTGTTATGGCGTTATTGCGGTTTCGTCAGGGCGGGTTTATACGCCTACCAACGGATGAATGGGATGATGAGCCGCAATATCATCATAGACGTGAGTATTATTAGTAGTATAGTACGCGCATGGGGGTTTTTCCCATCCCCTACGTGGACGCTGTTCCTCCCACCCGATGACGGCGTCCACACTTTACTGGACGAGTGGCAGTATGATCTGCTATAGTTTGTATAACTTTGCATTGTGAGGACATAAAATGGCAGTCGAGAAACAGATGACTCCCTTTGAAATAGAAGGTCAAGAAGGCTCTGAAGAACTTGAGATTGAGATTGTTAACCCAGAGGCTGTTTCCATAGAAACAGAAGACGGTGGGATGGTCATAGACTTTGAAGGGGGCATTACCGACAGCCTAGTGGGACCGGGGCATGACGCTAACCTCGCTGAGTTTATAGATGATGACGAGTTAAAGATTATGGCGTCTGACTTACTAGCAGACTTTCAGGCAGACCGTGAGTCTCGTTCTGATTGGGCTAGAGCATACGTCAAGGGTCTTGACCTATTAGGGATGAAGATAGAGGACCGTCAACAGCCGTGGGCAGGAGCATCTGGTGTGTTTCACCCACTACTCACAGAGGCTGTGGTAAGGTTTCAGGCACAGGCTATGGGTGAGATATTCCCCGCGTCTGGTCCTGTACGTACGAAGATTGTAGGCAAGCAAGACCCAGCTAAGACTGATCAGGCAAGTCGCGTACAAAACGAAATGAATTACCTGTTAACCGAAGAGATGTCTGAGTACAGAGATGAAACAGAGCAAATGCTGTTTAAGCTCCCTATCGCGGGTTCTGCGTTTAAAAAAGTATATTACGACCCGTTGATGGAGCGCCCATGCGCTATGTTTGTACCTTCAGAGGACTTTGTAGCGTCATATGGGGCGTCAGACCTCAATACATGCCCAAGATATACGCATGTGATGAAAAAGACAGCAAACGAGGTTTTACAGTTACAGGTAAATGGGTTTTACAAAGAGGGTGAGTTACCCGAACCCACCCCAGACTACTCTGATGTGCAGGAGAAGTACGATGAGTTAGATGGTGAAGAAGCGGTTATCGAGGATGATGATCGTCACACCATTCTGGAGATGCATGTTGACATGAATATGCCAGAAGAGTTTGAAGACCCTGACGGTATTGCGCGTCCCTACGTAGTTACTGTAGATAAGTCCTCCTCCACAATATTAGCGATAAGAAGGAATTGGTACGAAGAAGATGAGAAGAAAAGAAAACGTATGCATTTCGTTCATTACCGATACCTACCGGGTCTTGGCTTCTACGGCACAGGGCTTATTCACCTCATGGGTGGGTTGGCTAAGTCTGCAACTTCGATACTCCGTCAGCTTATTGACGCGGGTACGCTATCTAATCTACCTGCGGGTCTTAAAGCTCGCGGCCTCCGTATTAAGGGTGATGATACACCACTTATGCCGGGTGAATTTAGGGATGTGGACGTACCGGGTGGCGCTATACGCGATTCAATTACGTTTATCCCTTATAAAGAGCCATCAAGCGTACTCTACTCTCTACTCGGAAATATTGTAGAGGAAGGACGTAGGATAGGTTCTGTAGCCGACATGCAGGTCGGAGACATGAACCCTAACGCTCCTGTAGGCACAACACTCGCTCTAATGGAAAGATCCATGAAAGTTCTTTCTGGTGTACAGGCGAGGCTACACGCGTCTCTCAAGAACGAGCTTAGAATACTAGCCAAAATCATACATGATTATATGCCCTCAGAGTATTCCTACGATACAGAAGGTGACTTTAATCGCAAAAGTGATTTTGACAAAAGGGTAGACGTTATACCTGTAAGTGACCCCAACGCTGCAACCATGTCTCAACGTGTGATGCAGTATCAGGCGGCGATCCAGCTTGCCCAGCAATCCCCCCAGATTTACGATATGGGGAAACTGCACAGGCAGATGCTAGAAGTATTAGGGGTGCAGAACGCAGCAGAGATTGTCAAATTACCTGAAGATATTAAACCTACAGACCCTGTTACAGAAAATATGGCTATACTCAAACAAGAGCCGATCCAAGCATTTAAGTATCAAGACCACGAAGCACATATCGCTGTGCATATGGCAGCGGCTCAAGATCCTAAGATTATGCAGATTATAGGGCAGTCCCCGTTTGCGTCAGCTATACAACAGTCTATGGCTGCACACATAACAGAACATGTAGCATTCCAATATAGACGTGAGATAGAAAAGAAACTTGGCGTAGATATGCCAGACGAAGATCAAACATTGCCAGAAGACGTAGAGTTAGAGCTATCTAGGTTGGCTAAAGATGCTGCTGAGAAGGTACTGCAAAAGGACAAAGCGGAAGCACAGCAAGAGAAAATGATGCAGCAGCAGCAAGATCCAGTGGTACAGATGCAGCAGCGTGAGTTGGCTATAAAAGAGCAAGAGTCTCAGCACAACAGGCAGATGGACCTCGCCAAGTTAGAACTGGAAGCAGCTAAGTTACAAACTACACAGAAGATAGAAGGCGCTAGGATTGGAACTAAGATAGCTACAGAGCTAGACAAAGAGCAGCGTAAAGATAAGCGCGAGGGAACAAAGATAGGATTAGATATAGCGAAGGAGTTAGATCAGGGTGGAAGTTAGTGTATTTGACGCTTTGGAAAGGCGTCTAAATGAATATAAAGAAGAGATAACAGAGTTTGTATCAGGTGGCGGTGTAAAAAGTATGGAAGATTACAACAGGCTCATAGGAAAGCTTGAAGGTATAGATATTGCACTAAATAATGTAAAAGAACTTGAGAAAAGATTTATTGAAGCATAAGGTGCTTCGTAATATTCGCGGATAGGCCGCGCAAGGTAACGGTGAACCTTCAGATCACTGCAACGGGTGTAAAATGATTGCGACAGTCAAAGTCGATAATACGAAGGTAGCAGATGACCTTCACGCAAAACTACCAGAACCTACGGGATATAGGCTTCTGATAGCACTTCCAGAGATTGATGAGAAGACAGAAGGTGGAGTATTCATGCCTGATGGCCTTCGTAAAGACGAGTCTACGGCGTCTATTATTGGTTTTGTTATAAAATCAGGATCAGATGCGTATTCCGATAAAGAGCGCTTTCCCAATGGACCTTGGTGTAAAGAGGGAGATTTTGTAATCTTTCGTTCTTATTCAGGCACTAGGTTTAAAGTTCAGGGTAAAGAGTTCCGTCTTATAAATGATGACACTGTAGAAGGTGTTGTTGACGATCCAAGGGGGTATACAAGAGCATGAGTACGAACACTGCAGAGAACCTAGAGAATGAAGTAGAAGAGACTACTGAAATCGAGGTTGAGATTGAAGAGGCTCCTGTAGAACAGAAACAGGAAGTCGAAACGAAGGTAGAAGAGTCTAGACCAGAAGCTACAGAAGAAGTTGAAGCAGAGAACTCCAATACCGAAATTGATAAGTATAGCGCGGGCGTTCAGAAACGTATTGATCAGTTAACGAAAAAATATCGTGACGAAGAGAAGGCTAGGGAAGAAGCACTACAGCTTCGGGAAGAAGCTGTTAAGTATGCCCAACAGGTCAAAGACGAAAATGAAAAGCTTCGTAGATCTTTAGAAGATAATGAAACTGTATTGATCGATCAGGCCAAGGGTAGGGTTGAAGCTCAGATTGCACAGGCTAACGTCAATTACAAAACAGCGTATGAAGCAGGTGATCCTGATAAGTTGTTAGAGGCGCAGTCAGAACTTACAAGATTACAGAACGAACAATATCGCGTAAGTAACTATGTACCTCCAAAACGAAGCGAGCCTGTTCCAACGGAAGCACCGAAACAGGAAGCGCAGCCAGAACCTGCGAAGCCTCCGCAACGTGCTTTAGACTGGGCGGATAAGAACACTTGGTTCATGGAAGATAAGCGAATGACAGGCTTTGCGTACGGCGTACATGAAGAACTTGTTACAAAAGGTGTTGAACCAAACAGCGAACAGTACTACAATGAAATAGACGCTGCCATGAAGGAAGCGTTTCCGAATAAGTTTGAGGTTACCGCAGAGGAGTCTGCACCGCCACAACCTCAAGCGGGCAACGTGGTTGCCCCGCCGTCTCGTACGTCGAAAAAGTCACGAAAGGTGAAGTTAACTCCAACCGCAGCCGCACTCGCCAAACGGCTCGGTCTAACAGCAGAACAGTATGCGGCGCAATTAATGAAGGATAGTTGATATGACTGATAGAACTCCACGCACTACCGAAACTAGAGAAAAGACAGAGCGTAGAAAAGGATGGTCAAGACCATCTGCGTTACCGACCCCCGAACCAAAGGATGGATTACACTTCCGTTGGATTCGCACAGCAACTTTGGGGAACAGTGACAATACTAATGTCTCTACTCGATTCCGTGAGGGCTATACGCCAGTCAAAGCATCAGACTATCGTGATTTAAACATTGTGTCTGACATCGATTCTCGATTCAAGGACAACATTGAGGTAGGTGGTCTGTTATTATGCAGCATACCTGCTGAAATTGCTGAAGAACGTATTCAAGTTCAACTTGAACAGGCTCAACACGCACAGGATGCGGTAGATCGTAACTTTATGAGAGAAAACGATCCTCGTATGCCAGTGTTGAATCCCGAACGTTCCACGCGAACTTCATTTGGGAAGTGACCTTCTTAGGGAGCTTCCTTGGTTTAAATTTGGTTAGGAGGAAGAGCAAATGGCTACTACAGCAGCTCCCCAAGGCCTGAAGCCCGTAAAACGTGCTGATGGCATGCCCTATGCAGGGGCAACTACTACATACCTGATCGATCCTGCGGGCGAGGCGACCAATATCTTTAATGGTCAAGCCGTTACGCTGGGTGCAGATGGGTTTATCGCACTAGCCGGTGGCAATGGTGCGGATATAACAACCAACAACTTAGGCGGCAGTGGCATTGGTGCTATTGGTGTTTTTGTAGGTTGTGAGTATACAAATGATCAAGGTCAGACTGTACACTCAAACTACTATCCAGCAGGAAAACTCAACGCCAAAGCTATGGTCGTTGATGATCCAAACGTGCTTTTTCAAGCACAACTTGATGGTACAGGAGCGCAAACAATTATTGGTACTATTACCAAGTTTGCAGCAGTACAATCAACTTCGACTGGGAGTACCGCAACAGGTAATTCCAATTCAGCACTAGATGCGACTGTCCAGACTACGGTTGGCGCATTTAAAATCGTTGGTCATGTATCTGATCCCGGCGATGCGTTCCCAGATGTTCTGGTTCGTATCACCAATGGCGCTCACATGATGACCATGAACACTGGCGTATAGGGAGACTGACTAATGGCTATTTCACGCGCACAGCTCCTTAAAGAGCTACTTCCCGGGCTAAACGCATTGTACGGCTTGGAATACGACAAATACGAAAACGAACACTCAGAAATTTATGAGACAGAAAATTCAGACAGAAGTTTTGAAGAAGAAGTCAAATTAAGTGGTTTTGGGGCGGCTCCTGTGAAAGCAGAAGGTGCATCGATTTCGTATGATAACGCACAAGAGCATTACACTGCTCGATACAACCATGAGACCGTTGCAATGGGTTTCTCTATCACTGAAGAAGCGATGGAAGACAACTTGTACGACTCATTGTCTGCTCGATATACAAAAGCACTAGCTCGCGCTATGGCTTATACCAAGCAGACTAAGGCTGCAGCTTTGTTGAACACAGGTTTTACAAGCTTCAACTCAGGTGATGGCGTTACAATGTTTAGTACTGCACACCCATCTGTTGGTGGTAGTACAAACGCTAACAAGCTCGCAGTTAATGCAGACTTGAACGAAACCTCACTAGAGCAGTCAGTTATTGATATTGCAGCGTTCACAGACGAACGTGGCCTATTGATCGCGGCTCGCCCTCGTAAGCTAATCGTTCCACCTGCGCTAATGTTCGTGGCAACAAGACTGCTACAGACAGAGCTTCGCACTGGTACAGCGGATAACGATACAAACGCATTGCGTTCAAATGGATCAATCCCTGAAGGCTACCGTGTGAATCATTACCTAACGGATACAGACGCGTTCTTTATCACCACAGACATTCCAAACGGAATGAAGCACTTCGTGCGTACTCCAATGGCTACGGCTATGGACGGTGATTTTGATACAGGTAACGTTCGCTACAAAGCTCGTGAGCGTTATTCTTTTGGTGTATCTGATCCACTAGGAATGTTCGGTTCACCGGGCGCATAACTTTTGATATAGGAGAATTACCTCTCCCGAACTGGGGCAGCGCAAGTTGCCCCTTTCTTTTTGTAAAATGTGTGTTATGGTATTTGCAGGGGCAACATTAGCCTTGCAGACAGGACACTCCCCTCCCTGACGTTGCACAGACTGCTAGGCAAAACCTTGTGCAAGGGGTATTTATTATGGCATCAACCACATTTTCAGGTCCAGTTACAGCCACTGATGGCTTTGCAGGTCTTATCACACTAACAAATTATACAGTTGCAGCCGCACCTTCCGCTGCTACAGCAGGTACAGGCACTATAGCGTTTATCTCAAACGGAGCTGCAGGAGCTGCTATCTTGGCTTTCTCTGACGGAACAAACTGGAAGCGTTCCGATACAGGCGCAACCATTTCTGCTTCATAGGGGGTAAATCATGAGTAGATTCGCACCACCAAGCGCGGAAGAACTAGCGGCTCGTGGGTTAGATCCAGATGGAAACCCACTAAAAGTTTGGAAAAACACCGAAAAAGTTCGTGCAAGAAACGGCGATGGAACGCTTAAAGCAGATGACCCTTCTACACCTGATGTAAATGAGGCATGGGAAGAATCACCTGTTAAAAAGCGCGGTCGCCCTAAGAAAGAAGGGTAAGCTATGTCTAGTGATGTAAAGGCAAAGCGTGTCACAGGAACAGGCTCACTCGCAGTTGGTCCTGCTCGTATACGGCAGATACATGTTTTATCAGGATCGGGTACACCTCGATTAACTATCTCAGACGGCAACGGTGGGGCTACAGTTCTAGATTTAGATCTAAAAGCTTCTGACGTTCATGCTGTTAATATTCCAGATGATGGAATTAGAGTTAGTGATATTCATGTAGCTACCGCTACGGCACTAACGGCTATAACAGTATTCTTTAATTAATGTTATGGCTGCTCGCAAAGGAACTATGAAGGGTCACTCCATCAAGGGGGGTCATAAGAGACCCACCAAAAAAGGCGCGGGTATGACCTCTAAAGGTGTAGCTAAGTACCGTAAGGATAACCCCGGTTCTAAGCTTAAAACTGCTGTGACTGGCACAGTTAAAAAAGGTAGTAAGGCCGCGAAACGCCGTAAGTCTTACTGTGCCAGATCTGCAGGACAGATGAAGCAGTTTCCAAAAGCAGCAAAAGATCCAAACAGTCGCCTAAGACAGGCTAGAAAAAGATGGAAATGTTGATGAAAGCGCAAGACGTATTAACGATTATGGAAAAACATGAAAAAGAGTCTGATAGGCGTTTTGAGCGTATTGAGAAGCAATTAGAGCGTCTTGATATGCGGTTGTGGGGCATTGCCGTCTTAATCATTGCTGCGGCTGTAGCAGGAAGGTTTCTATAATGGCTATTTCTCGCTCTCAAATGAGTAGTCAACTCGTAGGTAATAGAGTTTCTACGGGTGATGACGCCAAAGATCTTGATATTATTCGTATGGGCAAAGGCGGTAAGGTTAAGAAAAAGTCTAAGAGTACTGTCAACAAAGCAGGTAACTATACCAAACCGGGCATGAGAAAAAGAATATTTAATAGAATAAAAGCGGGTGGTAAAGGTGGCGCTCCCGGTCAGTGGTCAGCTAGGAAAGCTCAAATGGTTGCCGCTGCTTATAAAAAAGCAGGTGGGGGCTACAGAGACTGATGGGCGAAATAGAGAAAGATCTAAGAAGTTGGTCAAGTGAGGTTTTAGAAGTACCGAACCAGAACCTCAAAGGTCTTTCTGCTTGTCCATATGCCAAAGAAGCTTGGAAAAAAGACAAAGTCTTAGTCATAGAAACAGACGATGTGTACGAAGATAGCCTTCGTTACTGCTCTGACTTTATCATCACAGGTAAAGATCTTGTTGTGATAGCATCTCATAGCGTACCAAAACTAAATAAGTTTCATAAGTATGTACAAAACCTAAACATACTTTTCGAGAATTTGCACTGTATGGAGTTTCATCCCGACTATGGCGCAGAGGAAGCAGAGCTTGATTTCTTATCTGACAACGATTGGGAGAGTTCTGTAGATCAACCGTACTGCATGGTATTTATCCAAGATCTTAAACAGGTTGTTCACGCCAGTGACAAACTACAACGTTTAGGTTACTATGACGTATACCCAGAAGACGAATACAAAGAGTTAGTTGTTAACAGAAAAAGGAGACTGACAGATGGCTATGAAACCTCGTTCTATGAAGAAAAAACCAATGGCAATGAAGCGCGGTGGTAAACCAGCAAAGATGATGCGCGGCGGTATGGCTAAGAAGCCTATGGCAATGAAGCGCGGTGGTAAGGCCAAGAAGTAATGCCGCTAAAGAAGTCGCAGAAAAGTCTTAAAAATTGGACCAAGCAGAAGTGGCGAACCAAGAGTGGTAAACCATCTACGCAAGGTAAAAAGGCTACAGGGGAGCGTTATCTCCCCTCTGCGGCTATTAAGTCTCTTAGTTCTGCTGAATATGCAGCTACTTCGAAGGCTAAGAGAAAAGGCAAGAAGGCAGGTAAACAACATGTACGCCAGCCTAAGAAGATTGCGAAGAAGACGAGACAGTTTAGGAAATAATAGATGGCAGTAGTTACACCAGATTTACCTGACATATTCGAGGAAGCCTACGAACGTGCAGGGATAGAACTAAACACAGGTTATGATCTTCGAACCGCGAGGCGTAGCCTTAATATTATGTTGCTTGAGTGGCAGAATAGAGGGCTTAATCTGTTTACTATAGACGAAGGGACTCTAGCTGTAGCTGCGGGTACAGTAACGTACACCATGCCTATAGATACTATAGATGTAATAGAACATCATATACGGACTGGTACTGGTACTAGTCAGGTAGATACAGCCCTAGAACGTATATCTGTGTCTAACTATGCGGCTCAATCCAATAAGAATACCACAGGTAAGCCCACTCAGATATATGTACAAAGACTAGCTACAGAGACAAAAGTAACTCTTTGGCCTGTTCCAGACGCTTCGTATACGTTAGCGTATTATCGATTAAAAGGTATAGATGGGCTGTCTTCAGGAGTTGGAACAACAGCGGCTGTACCTCCACGGTTTATACCATGCCTTGTTGCAGGTCTTGCGTATCAAATAGCTATGAAGAAACCAGAAGCAATAGCTAGAGTTGTGCCTTTAAAGCAAGAGTACGAGTATCAGTTCGAACTTGCAGCGGGCGAAGATTCAGAAACAGCATCTATAAGGTTTGTACCACATAATACGTTCTTGATAGGTGGTGGATGAGGACTGCTAGTAACAAATATTCCTTTGGTTTCTGTGACAGAACTGGCTTCAGATATCCACTGAACGAGCTTGTTGACGAGTATAAGAATGGTGTGAAGACAGGTTTACGTGTGGGTAGAGACGTGGCTGATGATGATCACCCACAAAATTTCCTTGGCAGGATAAGAATATTTGACCCACAGAGTTTGGCAAATGCTAGGCCAGACACCGCCCTAGAAGCAAGTAGACAGCTATTTGGATTTGGTCCTGTTTGGAACCCTGCTCAATTTATGACCGCATCTGTAGGTAGGGTTGTCGTGAGCTTTGACGAAAGTGTAGTAAATGCTACAGGCGTATCTGCTACAGGAACGGTTGGCGCAGCATCAGCTCTTACATTTACTGCAAGTCCTGCAGCTCCATCTCGTGCGTTAGGTAACGTAGGTACTGTTACTATAACAGGTGATATAATAGAACCAGTGCCTGTTACAGGTAATTTTGCTACGGGAGCTGCAGGAGCTGTTACCCCATCGGTTAACGTGACAGCTTCCATTATAGTTACAGTAGCGAGTGCAGGATATGGTAGTGGAAATAAATTTTACCTCGATGGGGATCAAGCACCTACAGGAACTCTTAATGAAGGAGGTACATACTTGTTTGACCAATCAGATTCGAGCAACAGTGGTCACCCACTAAGGTTTTCAACGACTTCAGACGGCACTCATTCGGGTGGTGTGGAGTACACAACAGGCGTTACAACTAGCGGAACCCCCGGAAACGCAGGTGCTTATACTCAGGTCGTGGTAGCTTCAGGCGCACCAACATTATACTACTATTGCACTAACCACAGTGGTATGGGAGGCCAAGTGAATACACCTTAACGGTAGATTTGAAAATTTAAACATGATAACATTGTTAAAAGGAGATTAGATATGCCCGGAAAAATTTTAAAACCTGTACCTGAAGGAAATCCAGCAAGTAAGTTACCATTAGAAGTCCGTAAAAAAATGGGTTTTATGGAAAAAGGTGGTAAGGTAAAGAAAATGGGAATGGGCGGTAGCACATGCAAAGGTATGGGCGCAGCAGTTCGTGGCGGCAACTTTGGTAAGAATGGGTAGTCATTATGGGTAAGATGAAAGAACTAGACTCAGAACTACAGAACTTACGTGAGGAGTTCTTTGACGGTCCCGCGTCAGATTCAATGAGTTTTGATCAATTTTTGTTGAATAAAGGCAAAAGCAACTTACTCAAACTATCAGGTCGTAAACCAACCAAACTAAAATACGGCGGTACAACGTCTCGCGGTATGGGTAAAGCTCGTGGTGGGACGTATACGGTAAGGTAAATCAAATGAACTATACAGAGTTAACACAGGCTATACAGGACTACACAGAGAACACAGAGACTTCTTTTGTGGGTAACATCCCTACGTTTGTTAGACAGGCAGAGGAGAAGATACTCCGTCAGGTTCTTATTCCAGAGCTTCGAAAGGCCGCTACTGGTAGTACAGTTGCTAACTCTCAGTATCTAGCTAGACCCACAGACATGATCGCAGTTTATTCTATAGCCATCACAGATAGCAGTGGTAACTATAGCTACTTATTAAACAAGAATGTTACCTTTATGAAGGAAGCGTTTCCTGCGAATGACACAGGTTTGCCAAAGTATTATGGTCAGTTTGTGGGCGGTACAACGACCACGCCCGGATATTTTATCTTAGGGCCAACGCCAGATGCTGCATACCTTGCTCAAATAAATTACTACTATGACCCACCATCTATTGTTACAGCAGGTACAACGTGGTTAGGTGACAATGCCGAAACAGCTCTGCTTTACGGTGCATTATTAGAAGCGTACTCATACATGAAGGGCGACACAGATCTTATGAACGAGTACAGAAAACAACATCAACTCGCTATGCAAGCCTTTACTAAAGTGGGTGGCTTACTGCAACAAGACGGTTATAGAGATGGCGAAGAGGGATACAGCGAAAGCGAGAACAATGTTTAAATTTAATGTAGACATACCGAAAGAACCAGTAGTTAACATACAGACTACAGAGAATAGAGGGTTTACACCTGATGAGGTATCGGAGCGTTGTGTAGAGAAACTTATAAGTGTTTCTGACAGTACACACCCTGCTATCCGAGATCAGGCACAAGCCTTCAAAAAGCACATGGAAAAAGTGGTTGCGTTTTATATGCGAGAAGCTATTCGCAGTGACCGCACAACCGTGTATAATGCCTTGAACGATGCAGGGCATCCTA
>Ga0209535_1000141_pt1 | contig 46113 bp, 57 predicted proteins | sample LinPmetageLP28_FD_184041 | JGI IMG/M metagenome (GOLD analysis project Ga0209535, IMG submission 184041) | Marine viral communities from the Pacific Ocean - LP-28 (SPAdes) (version 2) | ecosystem: Environmental > Aquatic > Marine > Oceanic | place: Pacific Ocean | collected 2009-08-22 | reverse complement strand
GTAATGTAATTCAAATAGGTGCTATAGATTATACATCAGCATCTACAGTATTTGCTGGTGGCGATAATTTAAGGCTTACTACAGGTGGAGCTTCTGGCACAACCCGCTTGTATATTAATTCTTCTGGCAACGTTGGTATAGGAACAACGAGTCCGAGTGAGAAGTTAGCAGTTAATGGCAATGCTGACGTTAATGGGGTGGTTTATGCAAACGCACTCAGAACAGATGCAAGTAGCACTAGTTATAGCTTAATTACAAGAGACACTGGGGCTAGTAACTATGTTTTATATGTTCAGTCACCGAACTCAGGTGGTACTCAGAAGATAGCTACGTTTGGTTACGGCAGCGCCAATGCAGGTCAAGCGACTGAAGTGTTTAGAATCGCTAGGGGTAATATTAATGCTTATAATTCCAATTTAACAGTTGGAGGTTCTATTGTAGGTACTTCCAAAAACTTTTTAATCGACCACCCGACAAAAGAGGGGAAGAAATTACTACACGGGTGTATCGAGGGTCCAGAAAATGGTGTGTATTTCAGAGGAAAAAGCACCTCAAGTATACTTGAGATGCCTGATTACTGGATTGGTCTAGTCCATATTGATTCGATGACTGTAGATATTACAGCCATAGGTCCAAATCAAGACCTTTATGTTGAATCAATAGCAGATGATGGAGAGGTAACCATAGGTTCAAATACAGAAGAACCTCTTAATTATTTTTATGTCGTTTATGGAGAGCGTAAAGACATAGGGAAACTAGAGATAGAAATTGTAGATCCAGAATACTCTAACGAACAAAGCGGTTGATTTTGATACTATTAAAGCTTATAATGCTTTGATGTTAAATTGTGTATTTTTAATCCCTATTGACCATAGAGGAATTCAAGGACAGTGCTTTGAGCAATATTTAGAATTGCAAACTTGGTGTAATAAAAATAACTCTGCTATTTTTTCTTGTAGTGGTCTATTCTTAAACTTTGCTCGTAATTATTTAGCTACAGGAGGGGGTGGATTTGTAGACACCTCTCCTCCAAAAGCAGAATGGCTTTTCTGGATTGACTCTGACGTAAAATTTAATATTGAGCAGATAGAATATATGCTCAGTTTGCCGCCAGATAAAAAGTTTGTTACTGGATGGTATAGGTCTGATTACGGAGATAAAGCAATGGTAGGTAATTGGGATGAGGACTTCTTCAAAGAAAATCTACATATGCCTTTTACTTCAGTAAAATGGCTTGATGAGACAGCAGAGAAAGAGCCAAATAAGTTAGTTCAAGTAGATTGGTGTGGGTTTGGATTTACCAAGGTTCATAGATCAATTTATGAGAAAATGGATTATCCATATTATCCTCTCAGAGATGCTAATATTCCTGATTGCAAGCACCCAAGTAAAGAAGGAGAAAGATTTACGGTCAAAGATTTGAGCTTTGAAGACGTTAGTTTCTGTAGAAATGTTTATAAAAAGCTAAAAATTAAGCCTTTAATCGTTCCTAAATTAAGAGTAGGTCACCTAAAGTCCTTTTTTGTGTAATTAAGTGTAGATATTATTAACAATAAAATATATAATTTGTCATGCCAGATAATTTAGGAGACCCAATCCCAAGGAACGAGCCATTCGTGGTTCCAGCAAGCCCAGAAGAAATATTTGATTCTGTTTGGCTTCGTAGTATTAACATTTATTCGCCAAATACAGCGTCGGAAGCCCCGACAGAAGGTTCAATTAATATTGAAATGCTTCCATATGACTCAGAAGAACAAAAAGTTTTAGTCACTGCTGATAATGAGGGAGTGGAATATATTAATATCCCAAGTCGAGTAAATGGTCGCAAACCTTTCTGGCAATGTATAGACGAGGTTCCTGAAGTTGCTGCTGCTATGGACGCAATTATCGCAGCAATTCCTGCTTTAAGGGAGTGGGCTGATACGGCCCCACCAGATCCTGACCCGCCACAACCTCCACCAGAGCCAGAGCCAGAGCCAGAGCCAGAGCCAGAGCCTGATCCAGTTGATGAGGACGATGAGTAAATTTAAATTAATAGCCTCCATTTAGGGGGCTATTTTATTTTATTGGTTCCCTACTACCATCAATCCAAAGTTAGCTGTAGCGTAAGAAAGCCAAATAATCGCCCATCCAACATCACGTTTCATAAAGTAAGCTACAGCAACAAGAGCATACATAATTCCCGCAATTAACGGAACATATTTGGTTATTAAATCGGGGTTCATTGATATGAATTTTCTTTGCATCTCTTAATCCATTTCCAATATTCTTTATCGTCTCCCCCTCTTTGCCTCCATCTTTTGTGAGACTCTTTTAAAACTTTATTGGCCTTGGTTCTACCCGTCCATTGACCCACTTCTGTTTCAGAGTTTCTGTCAATCTTGTAGATCTTAAAAAATTGTCTAAAAATCTTCAGATGCTCTGGTTCAATATCGGCTAGTGTTTTATATTTTTCTTTTGGAGACCAGTCTGGGACAGCAATAAGTTTATTATCTATTTCTCCACCATCGACAAAGCCAAGAATACCTAGAACCCTACAAGAGACTAATACTCCTCTATCAATTGGGTCATGGTTAAAGACTAATACATCTAAAGGATCATTATCTAGAGCCAGTGTCTGTGGTATAAAACCGTAATTAATAGGATATTGCAGAGAAGATACCAAGCATCGATCTAATTTAAATATATTTAAATTCTCATCATACTCGTATTTTGTATTAGTTCCCTTGGGGATTTCAATAATACAATTTACATGTTTAAAGTTATCTATTGTGGTTGGTATATCGTCTACTAAATTCATTATGAATGTAATCCTCTAATATTTTTTTTAATTTTATGAGTCTAATATTTTGTATCCTTTTTTTCGGAGTAAGTCGAGATATTTTTTGGATTCTTTATATCTCACTTTATGTTTGTTAGCTTCAACAGTATTACCAGCAAAATGGAAGATATACGGTAAGGTATTGAATTTAAATAAGATATTCCTCTCATGAATTTTGGAGTGTTGTAATTTTCGATATGGTAGAATTTTTGATATGCTTCTAATATCGTCCACATTATCTTGATAAAACCCTCTAACGAGAGCTTGGTCTTCTATCCAGTTTGTTTTCGGACATAAATAACCATCTCTTATCACAAATCCGCAGTATTTATCTTTTAATTCATTTGAATAAGCCCATTTTTTTAAAATATTAATAACTTTCTCTGTATTCTTGAATACCGCAACACCTGTATTTATTGCTGGAGGGTTGAATTTTATCTCATCTTCACCAAAGATAATTTCTTTTTTATATTTATTAATTAAATCTGTTATTGGAGGAGATACATTGTAAAAAAAGGCATCTGAATCTATCCATACTATATAATCATAATTTTTAATATATTTAAGTATAAAAGGATATCTCTCCCAATGACAACTTCTCGCCTTGTAAAACCTGTCTGAAGATTTTATCAAGTCATATCCATATTTATCACAATAAACTTTATTTATCTTATAACAATTATCACCATAAGATTTAAACTTATCATCATACCACATTAAAACTGCGATTTTCATTCTATTTTAGTCTAGGATTAACACAAAAGAGCCAAATATATAAATAGGCTAGGATGAACGAAACAATGCCAAATAATAGGTTAGTCAACAAATCGATAATTTTTTTCTGTCTTTTTGTTTTATAAATTTTGTTCGATCTTTTTTCTTTCTTCGATTAGCATAGCTTTTGCTAATATCGCGTAATTTACGATATCCTCGCAAGCGTCTTCAACCGACTCATTTGAAACTTGTAATTGCTTATCATTAGTAAAAGAACGAATCCTTTGAATTTTGTCGATTAGACGAAGCAAAAGACCTTGGACTGGGTGGATATCTAGGATAACAGAAGAATTAAAATTAGCGAATACGTCAGTGGCATTTTTCCCTCCAGTATAATCGCTATTTTTTTGTTTCATTATCTCCTTGCACTTACCACAAGTTTCATCATGTAAATTTAATAATTGTTCAGTATTCATTTTTAATTATTTTTTATTGATCTTTAACAAATTTTCCATCAACCATTTTGCCTGTCCTATTTTTTATTTCATTATAAGCTATCTCCAAACATCTTTCTGGATCTTCGCCAAGCATTTTTGATGCGATTATAATCGTGACTAGAATATCTCCTATGCCATCTCTAATCTCCGCTTCGTCTTCTTGTTTTACGGCTTCGATTGTCTCGTTTAGTTCTTCTTGAGTTTTGTCTAATTGAGCTAAAGCTCGATACTTCCACTTTTCATTAAGATCTTCTGAATTATCAAAAATCCCTCTTTCATTTGCCCAAATTAGCACACGGCTACTTAATTCTCCAAAGTTTTTCATTAGTTTAAGTCTTTGTTTTTTTTCATTCTGGATATGTGTCTTGTCCACATATCTGCTTGCTCTATTTGAACTCTATGCTCCCACTTGTCAACGGCTAAATTATACATGGTAACAGGGTAGCTCAACGATGTTCTTAAAAAGAAAATCAAGCCTACCAGAATGCCCAAGGGTATACCTATTACAATAGCACAAATTAAAATAACAAATCGTCCTGCGAGATATTGGTATTTACTCATGTTTATTATTATAAGCAAAAACATCTATACGTCAATGGTATTTTTTTTCATAAAAAATGCTTGCATGGGTTCAATTTTCTGCTAATGTTCCCGTATGCCAACGATAAACAGTATATTCGATGACGCAATCGGGCAAGAGTCAGTGAAAAAGACTTTAAGTATCTATATAGATGCTTACAAGAAAACTGACCGCTTGCCATTTATTAATCTCACTACTGGCAAGGGGGGAGGAAAAACATTTTTCGCTCGCAAGTTTAGACAGGCTCTCAGGAGGAGCGATGGCGCAAAACCACCAATGCTTGAAGTCAATGGTAAAACCATAAAAAATGCAGGAAGCTTTTTTGAGCAGATTTATCCAGTCTGGGTTCAGCATAATGCATTTCTTTTTATCGACGAAGGACATAACCTTCCTAATGATCTTCAACAAATTTTTCTTTCTGTTCTTAATGTAGATAAGAATCCAAGGAGGACAGTAGAGCATGACGGAGTTCCTTATGAGTTTGATTTTACTAAACTTACTTTTTGCATGGCGACTACCGATCAGCAGAAATTAGTTGAACCTCTCAGAGACAGGCTCAGAGATATTGCATTTGAAGAATATAAAAATAAAGAACTTTATGATATCTTTCACGACAACTTTGAGTGGAGTGCAGATATCGAGGATTCCGTAAAAGAAGATATCATTTCCTCTTTTAGAGGGAATCCGAGAGATGCTGTAGTTAAAGCTGAAGATTTAAAAATTTACGTTTCTGCTAGGGATGTAAAAAAGGTTACCAAAACAATTTGGAAGGATTTTTCTGATGCGATGGGCGTTAAGAAGTTTGGCTTGACAGCTTCAGAGATTTCTATAGTAAAGGCGTTGGGAGAACGTGGAGCAATGACCTTGAATGGCCTAGCTTCCGTTACAGGCTTCCAGAGAGGTGCAATCCAGAGAGACTACGAGTCCATGCTTATAAAGAAACGTCTATTAAAAATTGACACTAAACGAGAATTAACTAAAAAAGGTTTAGACCTTGCGAGAGAGATCGCTTAATATTTAACATGAAAGCATACAAGCCAAAAGAAGTGACTATAGCGGGCCAGAAATTTACCATAGTCTATAAACAGATGAAAGAATATGGTGAATTTGATGCTGATCAAAACAAGATTTGCATATCTAATAAAATTAAAGGGGAAATTCTTTTGGACACAATCATTCATGAAGGGTTTCATGCTATGCTCTCCATATCAGGTCTAGGCTACATTCTAGAAGATGTGCAGGGAGAATTGGAGGAGGCACTAGTTAGGGCATATGAGAATATCCTGACTCCATTTATAAAAGAACAATACAGAGAGTTCTATAAAAAATGAATTTTTATTGAAAAAAAATATTGACTTTAAATCAAATCTGAATATATTGATATCAACTAAAATAAACAACCAAAAAATGGCTACAAGAGGAAGACCAAAAGGAGCAAAGTCGTTTGTCAACATTGACATGGAGACACTAAACGAATACTTTGGCTCAAAGCAACATATCCCTGTAAGCAGGGTATGGCTAGAGAAAATGAACATTATGGTAAATGAAAGTAAACCAAACAAAGTAGATTCTTCTGTTAAACCAACAACAGATACAGGAGCAGTTCAATTTAAAATCAGCGAATAAATGAGTTACATTAATAATGATCCAGATCGATGGATTAACTTTGTTCTGTTAAATGGGTGGAGACTCAAAGCAGAAGTGAACGAAGAAACAGGAGGATTAAATATTCTCGTAAGCAACGAAAAAGGGAATGTTACTTATAATTATGCAGGGATGCCCTCTGTAGAACAAGTAGAACATAGTTATCTATTAGAAAAAAATGAAAAAGAAAGTCGCTAGTTACGTTGTCCTTGATAAGAAGGATCGTTGGATGGGTGGATATTCCACAAAGCTTGCTGAACCTCCATTATCTCATGCAACTCCCGCCATTGTCATGGCCATCATGAATGCCGAGCAGTCTAATGGTAAAGTATATGAAGTATATGAAGATGGTGAACAGAAAGTAGTTTACCCAAAGAAGTAATGTGGAGATTATGGGCAAAGGCATTAGGAGAAAAACAAGGAAAAGATAATGAAGCTGACTATGTGGCTTTAATTAGAACAATAATTGTCCTCCAAGCCATTATTTGTAATTTGTTTATTATCGCAAACATTATAAAAAACTGGTAATTTGCCCTTGACTCTGAATTTAAATAAATTTAAATTGTCTTTATGAATATATTTGCAGTAGATCAAGACCCAAAAGTATCCGCTCAACAATTGTGTGATAAGCACGTTGTCAAAATGATCCTAGAATCAGCACAAATGCTTTGTGCCGTGTATGACAACGGAGCCGCACCATACAAAAGAGCTTTCTACAATCACCCATGCACTATCTGGGCTAGAGAGACAGAGCAAAACTACGAGTGGTTACTCGATCATGCCTACGCCATGTGTCAGGAGTATACCAGACGCTACGGCAAAGTTCACAAGTCACTTCACACTATACAGTGGTGTGGCAAGAACTACCACAAGCTATCTCTTCCACGCACTGGTCTGACATCATTTGCTCAAGCTATGCCAGAAGAATACAAAAATGATTGTGCTGTTACAGCATATCGTGCTTATTACAATGGCGAGAAGGCAGGGTTCGCTACTTGGAAAACTAGAAAAACTCCTGCATGGTTCAAAGAAAAAATAAAATGAGAAAGATGAATTTACCTCTATATGATATGCTTTTATCACAAGCAGAGGCAGAAAAAAAGAAAGCATTTCTAACGATTGATTTGCTAGCTAATCACCCAGCAGGGATTGGAGATCATTCAACCAGTGATTTTTACGACAACGCAAACGAAGCTTTAGAAGCTTTAGCTTCCGCTGATGATAAAATAGAAGCATTGAAAAGATATTTTGATATATATGCAGAAGAAAACCGATAAGAATATGAAAAAAACATTTGAAATTACATTTTTAGATCATGTAGAGGCTGAAACATATGAAGAAGCTTGCAATATACTCAAGGATTGGGTAGATATTAATGATGGAGACATTAGAGCATTTGATATAAAAGAGGTAAATGAGGACAAACAGAACGCCTGAGATAGCAATATTAGTATTTGCAATTACTTTCGCCCTAGGATTTTTACTCTTTACTCACTTAATTGATAAAGAATCTGAGGCTACAAAGATATTTGACCTACCTAAAGAATCTGTTTCAGTAGATAAGCAACCTACTAAATACAAAAGATTTGATGTTCGGGTAAAATTAACTAAATACCAATTAGAAAAGATGCTTCAATTGCTTGAAGAGAAAAATGGGTATTATGATAAACAGAATGGTTTATATATAAGTGCTTTACCGCAAGACTATATGACCTTCAGATCAGTAGCAAGAGGGGTAAGTAAAGAGTATGAGATATCCTCTACTCAATTATCTAGATATACTGGAGAGAAAAGAATAGAACAATGACAACATTTATTTTAGGATTTGGACTTTGGTTCCTTCTTATCGTTTTGATTTTACTGTTTTTCAAATCGGCATCAAGGTAACCTTTGGCGGGGTAGCCCAACGGCAGAGGCAAGCGACTTAAAATCGCTAAAGTGTGGGTTCGAGTCCCACTCCCGCTATATAAATTACAATAAAATCAATTTAAATTACTTCTCCATTTATAATTAATTAAAAGACTCTTTAAAAGAATAAAATAGAATAGATGTATATAAGAAATACATAGGGGTAAATATAAAAGAAAATAAGATAAAATAAGGGTTTTAGCATCAATAGAACAAATAAGAAAGAAATTTAGGATAGTCGCCTACGCTCTAAATAAATAAATAAGTTCTTTCGGTTCCCCTAGCCCACCTCAATTTAACCTAATTCAACCAAATAAAAGGGCTTTCTCGGTGATTCAGCCTAATGAATAATAATTTACTGTTATTTAATCGCCAGTTTATTTCCGTTTGTCTTAATAAGTATATGTGTATATAGAATACATATAGACAAAACGTGTCGATAATTGCACATTTAATCGACAAATAAAGAACCCCAGTTTATAGAATAAAACCTTAATAAGCATGAGCAGAATAGAAGCAACTTTATATTTATTTTTTTTAGCAACCGCATTTTATCTTTTAAGTAATTACTTTTTTGATTTGATGTAATTTTTATTCATTTTTATTCTTGACCCCACCGTAGGTGGGGAGTATAGTTTGCCCATGACTGAAACAGTAAACTATCCATTGCCCACAGTTCATCTTAATGGAACAGATAAAAAAACATTATTGCGGGGGAATATTAAAATCAATAAAGCTCTAGAGGATTTAAACGAGGCGCTTAAGGATTGCCCCTTTCACGGCAGAGACTATTATGTGCAGGACAATAACTACTTCCCACCTGTGGCGGGCGGGGCGTATGACAAGGCTACCAAAGAGCGGGCTAAACACATAAATAATATTAGTGATTTCGCTGAGTATATTGAGCAGCACATCGAACATATAGCCACCCAGTAAATGACTTTATATCAATGGTGGTTAATCTTTCTAATAATAGTAACAATAATAGGAGTTATAGTAGAATGAACAAGCTAATAGAAATACAAAAGTTTGCTGCGGAGAAGCTTGAAGAATGGTATCTAGCAGGAATAGGCTGGAAATTTGTCTGGGATAATAAGGCCACCCGCAGATACGGGCAGTGCAGATACTACAAAAAAGAAATTGGTATTACAAAGAAGCTGGTTCTGATTAATACAATAGAAGAATCTAAAGACGTTGTTTTACATGAGATCGCCCATGCCCTAGCTGGCAGCGGGCATGGTCACGATGCTGAGTGGAAGCGGATGTGTATCAAGGTGGGCGCACGACCTGAACGTTGCTATACCCCCGAAGAGAAAGGAGGCACAGTAAAAACCATTAAAGGTAAATGGAAACTGATTAATAAAGACACAGGGCAGCTATACCGATACTACCACCGCAAACCTCGAAGACAGCGTTGGGATTGTATATGGCTTCAAGGTAAAAAGCAAGAAACATATGGTAAGCTTCAGGTTGTAGCAAATAAACTTAATAACACTGATAGCAGTCCATATAAAATTAAAAGCTAGGTTATAGGTTAATCACTTAATAAACAAATAAGCATATCACAGAACCGCACGTTTGTGCGGTTTTTTTTATCTATTAATCTGTCATAACTCACTGATTATCAACGAGTTACGCGGCGCGGGCGGCGCGGCCCGCGTAACTCCCTCATTATGAAGGAGTTACGGGGATGGGTTAGATGTTGACGGTTATCTGTTTGAGGACCAAGACGAAGCCTAGTTCTTTGAGCGCTTCAATGTCGTAGTCGGTCAAAGTTTTTCTTCCTGTTAGTTTCTTTATGGAATTCCTGACAGATTCATCTGCCACATAGGTTAAGGTGTTTCCATAAACTTCCTTTTGTATTACTTCTATTGTCATGAGAAAAAGATTGTAAAGATTGCTGTTACTAAAACTATAAAGATTATCCAATTTTCCTGCATTTTTTTTGATCACCACCAGCAAGAATAGGTAATTGTGTATCCTTCCTTGATCGCTGCCCTAGCTTTAGAAACAAATTCTAGATCATATTCTTTGCGGCTTTCGTCTTGGCTAGTGTCTGATCCATAAAAGAATCCTTGAGTGCTAGGAAGTTTGTTATTGGTGATTGTCGCCTCTAACTTATCAAGATCTTCGGAAGTGATTTCTAAATCTTGGCAATTAAGTTCGATGGGTGTTTTCCCAGTCTTTTCACACCACAGTTCCTCCATCCAACCCTGCAAGGCATTGTGCTTGCGCCAGTAACAGATTTCTGTAGTCCTGACAGTTTGGGTTTTGGTGGTGGGGGCGTAGCTGCTTTTTACTTTGTATGCGTTTTGATCGAGTCCCATAGTGCTTGAAGTATATAGTGTTTGCTTATTATTGCAAGTCTTTTTTATTAATTTTTATTGTGGCTCAACAACAAATCCTGTCTTGTCTTTTTTGGCAAGCCCCTTTTCAAGTAACCCTACTATCTTCCCCCTGCTATCTTCAAAACGTAAATCGGAATCGTCGCCATCAATTACTTCTATTCCAAGCCACGTTTCGGGAAGGTGATTGCGGAAGACCACTGCGACGTTGCCACCGCTCGCACAGAGTCCTTTTACTAGTTCGTCAGGAGTCTCTTCACTGCGAGAGTATGTGAGGTGATAGTTGGGGGGGAACTTACCCTCTAGGAAACGAACGAATCTTTTTAAGTGTTTAGTGTAGTCATAGAATTGAGTATCTGGAAAATGTCCAACAACAAATCTCTCCCAAAGGATGTCGCTTGTGAGATTCAAACGGAAGCAACTATTTAATTCTTTTCTCGCAGCGCTTTTAATCGAGCTTTTGATTTCTTTGAATAACTGCGATATGAATCCATCCCGATCCTCGAAAAACCTTCGTGTTTTTTTAACTCGGGCATCTTGAACGGAATGCATGATTCCACGGCCAGCAGTATTGAGACAAGCAGTAGAGCAACCAGTAGTAGCAGAAGCGCAAACATTTTTTCCTGATATGTTAAATGGTGCAAGGTGTATTCCATAGGTTTTCCAACCATACTTTTCTCCCTTGCGTGTTTTGTAATTTCCAGCGTTAAGTAGTTTTGCCATGTGGGTAATGTAACAGATTATTTTGATTCGTCAATTAAAATTAATTTAAATTGCAGAGGTAAATTGAATGCTGCCCTCCAACTCTTTATAACCGAACTTTTGAAATTCTTCTGCAAGCTTAATCGCTGCATGTAATGAGCAGACAATTCCTGTTTCTTCTGCTCCATTAAACCACTCAAATACAAAATCAAAAGGTATGTCGTTTGGGTATTGTCGAGAAATATTATATGTCTTGGTCATGGCTAGAATATACCTCAAATAAAAAAAAGAGTCAAATTAAAAATGAATTAAAATTCAGTCGTAAGTCCTTGAGTATCAGTTAGTTACGAGGCGGGGCGGCCCCGCGCCGCGTAACTCGTTGAACCTCAACGAGTTATGAGGCTTAAATCCCGTGTCAACTAAAAAAACATTTTATTTTTGCAAGCAAAAGCCCGCACCCCTTTCGGAATGCGGGCCTGTGATGGTAGAGGCAGGACTATGCGGGCAAGGCAATCTCTTCGGCCTCGACGATCTTGGGCTTATGGCCCGCGAGCCTGTCAAAGACAGACTGCGTGGTCATCGTGCGCTGTGGCAACTTGGTAAGGTCGCCACCCTTGAGATGCTCGGTCACGCCGTTGTAGAGCGTCCAGAGTGTCCCGCCTTTGAACTCCTCATGGCGAGGGTTGCGGAACTCCTGAATCGCCTTGTAGACGGAACGTGCAGGAAACGCGCCCATCTCAGCGAGATCAACAACCAAGTCGGAAGCCGCCTCCTTGGAGATTTCACTCTCCTTGTAGGAAGCAATCCGATTGCCCATGTCAACCCAGTGCGAGGTAACGCGACTCACGGCAGACGAAAGCACCGTATTCAGATCCCGAAGGATGTTGACGGTGTGACGGCGAGCGAGCTTTACATCTGAAGAGAAGCAAAGGTTTTCGCAGACCATCATCTGGTTACCGATGCACACGGAAGCCGCGAAGGACTTGTCGTGCGCGTTGCGGAGACCAAGCACAAGCTTGCGGTCATCTCCATCGATGGCATCACCCTTGAGGGCGAAGCCGCCGAAGTAACGGAGACCACCACGCGCAATTGCGTGTTCCTCTTGAGTGATCTCAAGACCAGCTTTAGCAATGACGTTGCGGGTGCGATCCGCAAGAAGTGCGTGACCGATTGGTGTGTGAGTGTCCGTAGCGGCAGGAGTTGGGACGTTGGCCAACTGCTCGGACTCGACTTTGTTTTTAGCAAGTATCAACATGCGAGAAGTTTACCACATATTTGATTTGATGCAACCCTTTTTTAGCTTTTTCTTTTATTTTTTTTCTGCTTGACAGACCTAGAAAAGTGTGCTTCTTTTTCCTTCGTAAGTCGTTGAGTATCAACGAGTTACGAGCGCGGGGCGGGCCGTCCCTCGTAACTCCTTCAGTATCAATGAGTTATGGTGGGAGCGGCGGGACTCGAACCCGCAACCAAACGATTATGAGTCGTTTGCTCTAACCATTGAGCTACACTCCCAAAGAAAAGCCCCGCCCCCCAGTGACGAAGGAGGACGGGACTTACCCCATCTAGCAAGAAAGTGGTTCCCCCTTCCCGCTGGCTAGCATAGCAGGAGGGGGATCGGCTTGTTGACGAGTGCCAGTCAATTAAGAGTTGGTCACTGTTACCACCTATTCTTCGGATCTCCTAGGAATTCTGTAACTCATTAAGAGAAAATTTGTCATTAAGAGACTTTGCATGTTTGCGTGTCCACTTAATGTTGTCCATAAAAGAATCTAGTTTATTATCTTCAACATCTTCAAGGCGACTTGCGAGATGTTGATGGACTAATCCAAACGCATAATTTAAAATGGCTGCTTGGTCTTGTGTTTTTACTTCGATACGAAGTGTTTCTGATGATTTAGGCATGATGCTAATTTGTTTTTTTGTTTTTTCTGTTTAGAAGAGTTTTGTTGTAAAGAGGGGCAGCAGGAATTAAGACACACACAACCTGCCACCCCTCATGCGTTTACACACCTACACAACAATTGAAATTCTTGAGGTGATCAATCTGCGAGGCTTAACTGATCCATTGTCGTCTAAGTCCGAGAGTTGAACGTCAACGTATTCATTACCAGTTGAATGGGAAACAGAAATATCCTCTACGGACTGAATCTTAAAAACCCGTTCTCTGTTTTCTGTAACCGAAGAAGCTTTTATGTTCGTGTAGCGTATTGTCTTACCAGTAAGAGTAGAAGCAAGTTGAACAGGGTTAGTAGGAAGGATGGGATTGGTGTTAATGGTGTTTGTTTGCATTGGGATAAGTATAACAGGTTGTTGGGTAAGTGCAAGAGGTTTTTTGCTGAATTTGAATTTTTTTCCGAACATAGTTTGTGTTTTGTTGTAGGTTAGAGAAGCACAGGTTAAATAGCTTCTATGCAAATAGTTTACCAAATATCACCAGATATGCAAGCGATTTCTGCATTTAAATTCATTTTTTTTCATGTCATAACTCGTTGAGTATCAATGAGTTACGCGGCCCGCGCCGCCCCTGCCCCGTAACTCCCTGAGTATCAAGGAGTTAGATGTCCATGTATTCCGCGATTTTTTTATGACCCCGCCACGCCGTCCACCCCTCCACAGAGATGCCCGAACAGTATTGAGCCTTGGCATCCCCCTCTTGGAGATTTTCCCAAGCGATCCGCGAGGCTTCTTCGGAAGCCTTCTTCGGAGAACGCGACATGGCGACTCCTGTATAAACTCCTGTGCTGGCGACGATGTAGTAACTGAACGTAAACATGGGGGGAGTGTAACAGAAGAATTTGTTTTTGGCAATCTTTTTTTACATAAAAGCACAAAAAAAAAGCTCCCTTTCGGGAGCCTTGAAGAGAGTCTTGTCTCTTTTGATTATTTAGGATCTGAAGACCAGTTAGGATCGCGATCACCGAGATCAGCATGGATCTCAGCGAGAACCTCCTGAATCTCATCGGGCGTGGGGTTCCAGTTCCCGCAGCGAGGCCCGTCATCGAGCATATCGCGCAGGTCGGATTCTGTCATCGGGGCGAGTTGGCCAATAGGATTTTGAACTGTCATGAGAGGAATCTACCAAAAGATCGCAGGAGTGCAAATCTTTTTTTATCTTTTTTGTATCTCAGGTTGCAGGTTATAGAGACAAATAACAAATACAAAGATATCGCTTGACAAGCACACAAAGCCTCTGATTACAGCTTTCGTAAGTCATTGAGAATCAATGAGTTACGAGGCGCGGGCGGGCCGCCGCTCGTAACTCCCTGAGTGTCAAGGAGTTACAGAGCTTATTCCGAATCGGCCTCACGGCATCGCTCAACAGAGTCGGCGTGTAGGCCATCATAGTGTTCATCGGCAGCGGCTGTGATGGCGAGCCATTTTTTGGTGGGCGGGGCCAACTCGGGGTAACTCTCAAAGGCTTCGGCCTTGTCGGTGAAACCGTCTACCACCCCGCTCACAACGCTTTCAGCGATGGAGATGGCTTGCTGCTGATCACTGCCGCCTCCCACTAGCCACCTAGTCATGGGGTCGGCATAGCTGGCGGCGGTGACTACGAAGTAGGTGTCGGTCGGGCGGGTCATGATGTCATTTACTGTCATGTGGGAATATTATCACAAACGCAGCCAACCGCAAGCCCTAAATGCGTTTTTTATTTCTTTTTTTAACTTGCGTAAGTGACTGAGTATCAACGACTTACGCATGGGCGCGGGGCCGACGCTCGTAACTCGTTGAGTATCAGTGGGTTACGCTGTCAAGCTTTTTATTTGTTTTTTTTACAAGAAAAAACCTCGCCACCCGTTGAGGTGGCGAGGCTCCATGACAGTGGCAGGTTACCCTACCGAGAGTTTTTTATTCATGTTATTCGCGGCCAGATCATCGCTCTTCAGCATGAGATCTTCCTTGACGAGCCTGTGACGGCAGAGAGGGTGAATGTCTGGGTAGGTGTCCTTACGCAAGCGGAGAATTGTCTCAAGTATCCATTCACAAGTTCCGCGAAAGTTTTTAATGTCACTATTGTCGGCTACTGCTTCACTGCACATATCAGTGATGACAGCAGCGGTATATTTGTCAATTGCTGGCTCTTCTACGTTAGCCATGTCGCGTCTCAAGCGAGATTCTTTGAGAGCTTTAACGATTACGGAGTAGATGAATGCTGGTTTCTTAACGGTCATGATGGTAGTATAGTGTAGTTTGAGTTTATTGCAAGAACTATTTTAGAGTTTTATATCAACTAATTCTTTGCCTGTGATTGTGTTAGGTGTGCGCTTGAGCTTGCGTCTTGAGGGTGCGTCATTGATCCAGTCGATTGCAGTGATGCAAGGAGCTAGCACCATAGCAGGAAGGTAAGTGAGAGCCATGAAGTGCAGGAAGTTATAGGCATGATAGTATACCTCTCCGTTTGCTTTGGTCTCATACCATCCTCCGATGTTATCAATGGCTTGGGTTAAGCCAACGAAGTAAGCCATCAAGCCGAAGATGGCAAGCACGGCAAGGTGGCTAATCATTACGATAGTGACGAAGTTCTTGAGGTAGTTTAAACGATGATTCATAATTTTGTTTTTGTTAGTGTTTGGGTGTGAGTGGATTACATGTAGCTTTGCTCTCTGTTCTCTGCGTGTTGTTTTAGTATTGCCTCAAGTCTTTTAGATGTCTCTGGCTCGTCTACGGAAAGCCAACCTACGAGGAAGAAGAGATCATCACGCATGGCGGTTGCAGCATTGCGCTCTGTGTAAAACTTGTCGAGGTCAGTCTTGGGAGTTGTAGTTGTTTCTGTCATGGGTTTAGTATAGGTTAGATTTTGATTCTGTGCAAGGGTTTTTATTTTGTTTTTTTATAGACTACTTTGCCAGCCTCAATGGTTGCTGTCCAGTCTATTTCCTTGGGAGGATTAGCAAGACGCTCATTCTCTCTCATCCACATTGCTTTGCGGGCTGCTTGGACTCTTGCGTGGTAACTGCGGGGTGTTTTTGTTTCCATGTCGGTAGTTTAGATTAAAAATGAATTTAAAACAAGCTTTTTCTGCTATTATTTTGAATTATTTTCTTCGACGTTATTAATGGTATCGCCTTCCCATTCTACGAAAGCGCATTCGGAACCTTCGTCCCAAACCCTAACTGCTTCAATGACTCCCTCGTGAGACTTTCCTTTGTAAGAGAATTCGCAGTAGTAGAAACACTTATCTGCTTCCATATATCCCATTTCAACCGTGTCATGCATATCATCACTGATTTCTAGATTTTGGACTGACTTAGTGGGGATTGAATTTGTTTTTGTCATGGGTGTATTGTAGCACAGATCCAGAGAGAACGCAAGAGAAAAGATGCTTTTATTTTGTTTTTTTGGTGGGGTAGATAGGGGTGGGTTTTCTGAGAATTTTTGAGAAATGACTTGACGCTCACAGCGCGGGGGGGTGGTGAATTCTATAAACAAGAAGCCTTCGATTCAGTTATTCGTGTAAAAAAGAACATACATGTCATATAAATATAAAAACTCTTTTTTGTTGGGGCATATAGAACTTACAGAAAAACAAAGTCAATTTCATAAGATCATGAGGAACCCCGAAACGCGGGTAGTATTTATAAGTGGGCCAGCAGGGACGGCAAAGACATTTATGTCAGTGTATACTGCTATATATAAACACAATCAAGACAATCTGCTTAAGATCCTATATTTGAGGAGTTTAGCTGAGAGTGCGGAGAAGGGGTTGGGTTTTCTGAAAGGGAGTATGGATGATAAATTTAATCCATATATTGGTCCTTTAGAAGATAAGCTGGATGAACTTTTAAGTCCACATGAAAAACAACAAATACAACAACGGAATGCGATAGATGCGGCCCCGATTAACTTTATTCGTGGGGCCACATGGAGAAACAAGGTCGTTATCGTTGATGAAGCCCAAAACATGACAATAAAAGAACTTACAACTGTCATTACTAGAATAAGTGCAAACTCTACATTATTTATATGTGGAGATACAATGCAGAGTGATATTAGGTCTACTGGCTTTGAAAAATTTTGTAAGGTCTTCGATGATGAAGAAAGTAGAAGTCATGGGATACATCATCTACATTTTACGAAGGATGATGTTATGAGAGATAAGATTATCAGCTATTTAGTAGATAAAATTGAAAAAAACCAATTAAATTAATAAAATTAGCCATGAATAAACTTTTTTGTGTATCGTGTGGACATAAGATCTTGTATGAGGTGACAAAGCCTAAATTTTGTTCTAGTTGCGGTGAAAGTCTCGATGGTTTGTCAAAAGCTTCTAAAAAACAAGAGCCAGAGCTAGAGCCAGAGCTAGATGTCGATTTAAATAAATTAAAAAGAAGTATTGTTGTTGAGGGTAATAGTGATAAGACTAGTTTAAAAGACATTTGGTCTTCTGCTGGTTCTCAATCATCTAACTTACCTCCTATGCAAAGACCTCCTTCAAATGATCCAGAAGGTCAAGCCCTTTTAGATCAAACTGTTAAAGAATGCTCGTCTTCCCGTATGAGGGATGTTGATGAATAATGATTTTGAAAGTCAACGCGATGATTTAGAAGAGCTTCTTAAAAAATATAGACCTAAATGGCAATTAAGTGCTTTAGCGTGGATGGACTACGATGATGTCTGTCAAATAATTCGCTTACATATATATAATAAGTGGCATCTATGGGATCAGTCTCGTTCATTTAAGCCTTGGGCTTCGATGATTATATCTAATCAGATAAAAAATCTGATTCGTAATAATTATTCAAGTTTCGCAAAGCCGTGTCTGCGTTGTCCTCATAATATGGGGGCAAATTCTTGTGAATTAACAAAAAGCCAAGAGCAAGATGAAAGCTGCCCTGATTTCGCTAAATGGAGGAAAAAAAAAGAAAGAGCTTACAATATAAAATTACCTTTAGCGTTAGAAGAGGGTATAGCTACAGGAACGACGAATATTCAAGATTTTGTAGATTATAAAGAATCTTCAGACAAGTTGCATGTGTTGGTTATGGAACAATTAAATGAAAAACATAAAAACATATATTACATGCTTTATATTGATCATATCGATGAAAATGAAGTAGCAAAGAAGTTTGGGTTTAAAGCGGATTCTTCTAAAAGAAGAAAACCAAGATATAAACAAATGGCAAATTTAAAAAAGAAATTTTATCACATTGCCCTTAAAATCATGAAGGATAACGATATTTTATGAATAATCTACAGTTAACAGAAGAACAGAAAACCCAAATACAAGAAGAGTTTACTAAAAACCCCGATTTAAGACATATTACGCAAATTGTGTTTAATGACGACACTTTAGATGGTCGTTCTAAAGAAGGTAGGGCTGTTAGAGCATTTTTAATTAATAATAATTTAGAATTTAATACTACTACACCCCAAAGAGTTGAAGAAATTGAGTTAGAGACGCAACAAAGAGAATTTTTGATGAGTGACAACATCGAAAGGGGTATGAATGCTTTGGAAGCGACTAGATTAGTTTTCCGAGATAGAGAAATTCAACCATTGAGCCAGCAGCATAGGATGGTGATGGAATTTTTGCGTAGCTACAGGCCAGAAATCGTAGATGATAACGATATGGTCACTAATGATAAGTGGTCTCCACCTAAATCACTATCTAGATCCATTAAAAAGGTTAATGACTGGGCGGGACAGAGCTTTGATGAGATATCAATACAAACAAAACAAAAGAAAATGTGTGAGAAGCTTCTCTTCTACCTGAAGAGTCCTCGTTTCGTTCATTTCATCAATCAATATTCAACAATAGCAGATAGAGATTTATTTGAGAGTGAGTTTGTTAGAACGGTGTGGGACAAGCCCGATTTAACAAATGATGAGCTAAACTTGTATATTACTGTTTGCACGAACTATGTTCGGCAGAAGCATATTCAACAGAGAATCGACAGATTGAATAATATGCTCAATGACACTGAAAATGAACGAGATATAACATTGCGCCTTACGGAGATTATAAAGGCCACCAGCGACGAGCTAAACCAATGTGAGAAGAGAATCGAATCTTTGACGAAAGACCTTAACGGGAGCCGTCAGGCGCGTTTAAAGGCAAGGGGGGAGCAGAACGGAAGCATCGCTGCACTAGTCGAAGCTTTTCAAGACAAAGAGGAGCGTGATCGCATGATAATGATGGCAGAGATGCAGAACAAGCTAATCGAAGAAGAAGCTGATCGACTTGAGTCTATGGATGACTACAAAGCTAGGATTCTAGGAATATCTAAAAAAGAGATCTTATGAGCGATTTTGTCTGTAAAGAATGTGGTAAAGAGTTTAACAAAAAAAGAAGCTTCCATGCTCACTTAAAAGCTCATTCTCTAACTATAGGAGATTACTATGTCAAACATTACGACCGAAGAGACCTCTACACGGGTGAAAAATTGGCTTTTCGATCTTATGATCAATATTTTAGGGATAGCTTTAACTGTTATGATAATTTTAAGTTATGGATGGACTCGGCTCCAGAGGAGGATGTCAAAAAGTATATTAAAGAAAAGGTAGTAGATAAATTTACATTAAAAGAAATTTCTATATCTCCTCCAAACCTTTTTTACGACTTGTCGCAGATGGCGAGCATATTTTACTATAAAAAGTTTTGGGGTTCGTATTCTGCCTTTTTGGAAGAAGTCGGGGTAGAAAATTACTTCAATGCAAATCTACCTAAAAATTTCTGGGAGAATGATTATCAGACTATACCAATCTTTACTGATACTAGAGAAAAAACCCCACTTATTTTTCAAGACTCTGTAACAAACAAATTGGACTTCGGAGACTATACGGCCAGAGGAGATCTTTATACAAAGACATTTGTTGATCGTAAGTCGCAAGATGACTTCAGACAAACCTTCGGCAAGGACATTGACAGGTTTAGGCGCGAGATGGATAGATGCGTAGAGTTTAATTCTTACATGTTCGTTGTGGTAGAAACAACAATAAACAAACTAGAAGAAGATAACAAGGTTTCCAAGTTTAAGTCTAATCTTGGTTATTTATGGCACAATATAAGAAACTTAATTACAGACTACCCTAAAAACATACAAATCATTTTTGCACACAACAGAGCAGGAGCTAAAAAGCTAATTCCACTTATTCTTTATCATGGTGAAGCTATGTGGAATGTTGACTTACAATATTTTATAGATGAACGAGTAAATGTCTTGGACAAAGGGAAAACAAGGATATCGGCTTGAGCATTCCTCTCAGGAACTAAATAAGTTCCTAAAGGAAATGGACGGCAGTATCAAAGAAGAAGAAGCGAAGTATTTGCTGTATAAGTTCTTACGGAACAATATAGCATTTACTTCTGAGTTATTTTTAGGTGTTAAGTTATTCCCCTTTCAGGCAATGGCTATTAAGGGGATGATGGTTTCTGACTATTCTATGTTCGTTTTCTCGCGTGGTATGTCGAAGACGTTCTCTACTGCGATCTACGTCTTACTAGAGTGTCTACTCAACCCTAATTCAAACATAGGAGTTATTGCAGGGACATTTAGGCAATCTAAACAAATCTTCCAAAAGATGGAGGATATAATTAGCAAACCCGAAGCAAGTCTAATCAAAGAATGTGGATTTAAAATAACTAAAGGAACTGACCAATGGACAATGACTTTAGGTAAGGCTAGGGCGATAGCCCTTCCGTTAGCTAATGGTGAGAGGCTTCGTGGATTTCGATTTAATAGGATTGTTTTGGATGAGTTCTTAACGATACCTGAAAAAATATTTAATGAAGTTATTATACCATTTCTGGGGGTGGTAGAGAATCCTATCGAGAGGGAGGAACTATACAATTTAGAATCCCGTCTAATCGACAAAGGCGAGATGAGAGAAAAGGATAGATATATATGGCCTAATAATAAACTTATTATTCTTTCATCTCCATCATTTAAATTTGAATATATGTATAAACTCTATAAAAAATATGAAGAGTTAATACAAGGAGACGGAGTAAAAAAAGAAGACTATGAGGAAGACGATCTTAAAGATGATGCTTATAGACTAATCATGCAGTTAAGTTACGACTGCGCCCCATCAAGACTCTACGATCAAAATCTGCTTAAACAAGCAAAAGCTACTATGAGTGAGATGCAGTTTAAAAGAGAGTTTGGCGCACAATTTATAGATGAAAGTGATGGATATTACAGATTATCAAAGATGGCTGCTTGCACTATCCCAGATGGAGAATTTCCTGCTGTTGAAGTAGTTGGGAACCCCAGTGATGAATACTTGTTATCTTTTGACCCAAACTGGGCTGGCAATACAAGTGCTGACCATTTTGCGATGCATGTTTTTAAGATAGACAGAGACGCACAAAAAGTTTGTTTAATTCATGGTTATGCTATAGCGGGAGTTTCTTTAAAACAACATATGGAGTATATGTTATATCTAATACAGCACTTTAATATTGTTGGTATCTGTGGTGACTACAATGGAGGAGTTCAGTTTATAAATTCTTGTAATGAGAGTGCTTTGTTTAAAAATGCAAATATAAACATTGGTGTTATTGACGTTGATCTAGAAAAACCAGAAAATTGGCATTCAGATATAATAAATTTTAAAAATCAATACAACTTAAGAGAACGTAAATATTGTATTTTAAGGAAACCTACTTCTAATTGGATTAGAAATGCTAATGAAATGCTACAAGCAGCAATAGATCATAAAAGAATTTTATTTGCGTCCAGAGCGGTTGATGCTCATTTTGATGAACAAAGAAAAAAGAACTTGCCTATAGATAAATTAAACTGGGATATAAAATCACCAAAAGCTTCTAAAGGGGCCATGATGATTGATTTCATAGACCACCAAAAGTATGTTATTGAACTTACAAAGTCAGAATGTGCTAACATTGAGGTTATAGCAAACCCACAAGGTTCTCAGTCATTTAATTTACCACAAAACCTCAGAAGACAAAAAGGTCCAAATAGAGCTAGAAAAGACTCTTATTCTTCCTTGGTTTTAGGTAACTGGTTTGCGAAAGTATTTTTTGATGCTGAGAATGCGTCTGTAGAACAAAAACCAGAGGGAACATTTATTCCATTTGCGATTTGAAAAGTTTCAAAGTAACTTTTATAACTTTAGTGTAAACTTTCATATGCCTCGTAAATATACCAAACGATCAGAATATTGGGAAAAATTTAAAAACGATAAATCTCCGATGGAGGATTTATTAAAACCCCAAGAAGAAGCCTTTAGTCCAGAATTAATTGGAGAACCTATTTTTGCATCTAGGTTAAATTCACCATCGTCTAGAACTCAAGCAAGAACTAATGCAGTAGCTACCTCTGGTCTAGGCAAAAAATTTAGCAACATTAAAGATGGTCTTTTGCCATTTAACTACGAGAAAGATGCTGCTGATGCGAGAGAAGCTGTTGAGCTTTGTCAAAAAGCTTATTTCAATATCTCTTCTTTTAGAGGGACTATAGATCTTTTATCAGAATTCGCAGATTCAGAATTATATCTTGAGGGAGGTACAGAAAAATCAAAAAAATTCATTGAAGCTTGGTTTAAAAGAATCAGGATGCATGATTTAAAACAACAATATTTTAGAGAGTATTATAGATCAGGTAATGTTTTCTTCTACAGAATAGACGGTAAAATACCTCTTAAAAACTCTCAAAAAATGCTTGAGGCGTATGGAGCGAGTTCAAGAAAAGAAATTCCTATTAGATATTTGTTAATTAACCCTACAGATATCGCTACAAAAGGTTCTGTTTCATTTAGTGGTTATGAATATTTTAAAGTATTAAGTCCTTTTGAAATTTCTAGGTTACAAAAACCAGAGACAGAACACGAAATGGAAACCTTTAACTCTTTGCCCGAGGATGTTCAAGAGGCTCTTAAGTCTGGTAAAAAAGCTTATGCAATGACAAGGGTCCAAATCAAACTCGACCCACAACTTCTTCATGTAGTTTTCGCAAAAAAACAAGATTATGAACCTCTTGCTATTCCTGTAGGTTATTCTGTTCTTGATGATATTAACAGAAAAATAGAATTAAAAAATATTGATCAGGCAATTAGTAGATCAATTGAAAATGTCGTATTGCTTGTTACAATGGGGAATGAGCCAGATAAAGGGGGGGTGAACCACAAAAATCTTGCTGCTATGCAAACAATTTTTAAAAACCAAAGCGTTGGTCGAGTTCTTGTATCTGATTATACAACTAAAGCAGATTTTATTATCCCAGACATTAAAAAAGTAGTTGGTCCAGAAAAGTATGCCGTAATTAATAAAGATATTGAGGATGGGTTACAGAATGTGCTTATCGGAGATTCCAAGTATTCTGATGCTACAATGAAGATGAAAGTTTTTTTTCAGAGACTTGAAGAGTCTAGAAGGGCATTTATTCAAGATTTTATAAATCCAGAGATTAGAAGGATTTGTAAGGCGGCTGGCTTGCGTAGTTTTCCAGAGGCTAAATTTGTTAAGACTGATACTATGGATGACAATAATCTTTCCAAGTTAGCGACAAGACTTATGGAGCTTGGTGTCCTTACCCCAGAACAAGGGATGCAAGTTGTTCACACTGGTGTCTTTCCAGAAGGGAAAGATATGGAAGCTGCTCAAAGAAAATTTGTCGATGATAGAGAAAAAGGGCATTATATGCCATTGGTTAATACAATTAATTTGTATGATGATGGAGAAACATCATCTGAGCCAGAGAAGAAAGAAGAGAAACCTGTATCTCCTTCTGGTGGTAGACCAGTGGGAGTATCAAACTCAAATTATTCAAAGAAAAATATTGTCGAGGCAACTAAAAGATTAAATGAATTTGAACTATTAGCTTTCAAAGAATTTGCTTCTAAATTTGGTTTAAAGAGAATGTCTAAAGAAAAAAAAGAAATGGTCTCTCAAGTTTGTGAATCTATTGTTATAGCAAAAGATGCTACTGAATGGGAATCTACTTTAGCTGAAATAGTAGCGGATTTAGATAAATTAAGTTCACTAAATGTCAATGCAAGCATTCTTGAATTAGGCAACCAGCATCAATTAGATGACTTATCTTCTGCAATTTTATATCATTCAACTCAAATTTCTGTGTAAGAAAAGGTATGTCATTGGATGATTTTAATATTTGTTTATTTGAAGGCAAGGTAAGGGAGATAAAAGATGAAGAGTTTGAACTATTCGGACTCTCTCAGGCGAATATCCAAGAGGCCGCAGAATCTCTGTTGCCAGAAGGTTTTGACCCAGATCAAAATATCGACGTTTTACCAGTTGTTTTTAACTTAGCAAAAGTTAATGAGTTCAACAAAAATGGCGATGGCATCGACGCAAAAACTGCAATAGCTGCTATAAAAAGATTTATCAATAAGCCCATTAACATCGAACACAAAAAAGATAAAATCGTCGGTCATATGATTAATGCGTCCTTCTCTGATAGAGAATTTGATTTTAAAAATAACGACATTGAATCCTACGCCGACAAGAAAGAGCCATTCTATATGAATGCTGCTGGCTTAATTTATAAATCAGTTTATCCAAAGTTAGCGGAAGCTATTGAAGATGCTTCAGAAAAAAATGAAGAAACCTATCAGAGTATTTCTACTAGTTGGGAGTTAGCATTTAAAGAATTTGAAGTAGCAGTTGGATCTAAATTTTTAGAAGATTCTACTATTGCGACAGGTGCCGAAAAAGAAGACCTAAAGCAATATGTCAAGGGTTTAGGCGGCAAAGGAGAAGATCCAGAAGGCAAGCCTGTTAATAGATTAATTGTTGGTCAAACTTACCCATTAGGAGCAGCATTAACAAGAAACCCTGCTGCTGCTGTAAGGGGTGTCTATACAACAAAAGAAGAAGACAGCAATAAAAAATTAGAAAAAATTTCCCGAAACGCTAATATTAATGTAAAGTCAAACAAATTAAAAAACATTTTTAATATGGATAAAGAACAATTCGACCAACTTATTACTCAGTTGTCCAAGAGTGTTGCTTCAGCAGTGAAGGAAGGCTCAGAGGCTAAAACTGTTAGCGAGACTATCCGTGATACTCTCGTAGAACACAACGAGTCTTGGACATCCAAGATGGAAGTTGAGCAGGAAGCTAAAGCGAAAGCTGAAGCAGAGCTTGCAGAGTTACAAGACTCTTTCAAGCAGACAAAAGAAGAACTTGATGCGCTCAAAGGAGAAGTGGAGGCAAAAGCTGCCGTAGATCTTTTCAACGACCGCATGAACTTTGTTGATAGTGATTACGATCTTAATGAAAAAGAGATTTCTTTAGTCACTGCTGAAGTTAAAGAACTTGGTTCTTCTGAAGAAGATTTCAATAATTATAAGGAGAAGCTTGAGGTGATTTTTGCACACAAGCTGAAGAAAAATATCGAAGCTAAAGAAGCTGAGATTAAGGCTCGTATCGAAGAAGCAGTAGCTAGCCGCGAAGAAGGGGATGACCCTGAAGAGGTAGAAGCTGCGGGAGAAGAGTCAGAGGAAGAGCTTGAGATTGAGGGAGATGAGGCAGAGGCATCCATCCCTAATAACAACGCTGAAGCTAGTGAACAGGTTTCTTTTGTCGAAAGGCTAAAGAAGAACTTCTCTGTAGAAGTATCAAATTAAAAAAAACTAAAATAAATCAATTATGGCTAACGAAATTACACGTTTATTGCCGTTTCGTCAATATGATGAGAATGATGTTATCAATTTCTATTCATACGACAAAGAAACGGGCGAAGCGGGTTCTGTAGTAAAGATTAAATCAGCTAATCTTTCTGAAGAGCCTGTAGAGTATACGACACGGGGAGATTCTAACTCGTTTCAAAATACTTTAGGCAACGGCTTATCTTTATACCCAACGGTTCCTTACAAGGTTACCAAAATGCACAGCACGGGTGTTGGTGAGCAAGCTTTAGGGATTCTCTTACGCGATGTGCGTAATGTAGATGAAAATGGGGAAAATCTTTTGTATTACCCCGAAAAGAAAGAAGAACTCCAGTGCGTTGTTTCTGGTGAAGCTGTTCCAATCGCTACGAAAGGACTCTTTACTATTAACTCCAAAGGTCTTGCTGGTCCTGCAAATGGACAAGCATTAGGTTTACCTGCTATTGGCTCTATCGCAGCGCCCGCTGCTAACGGAACGATTACTGGATTTCACGATTCTAATCACGCTAAACACCACTTCCATGTAACTCATAGTATTGGTCAGTTTATCGCGACTGGATTACGGGAATCTCAAGGTGGCACCACCGATGCATTCGCAGGTGCTTACGCAATTTTAAAACTTGACTGCTAATATTTACGATCATGAAAATCACAATCAAAAGAACTGAAGATCAGTTGGCTCTTGTAAGAGCAATGGGATCTAATAATCGTGAAGAAGCTTATGAGGCACAGGCGGCGGTTGCAGAACTGCTTGGACCTGTAGTATCGGAAGTTATCAATAACGCTCCAACAATTGGAAATCTGTATAGCACAATTTCTTATGGAGAAGATGACAACCCTTCTTTGCCTTTGGATCTTTTCCACGATATCACTGATGAGGACTACATTCAGGTGTATTCTCAGCAAGTTGCTGGAGGGCTACCTTATAGTCAAGTCTTTCCTGCTCACAATGAACTCAAGTTCCAGACTTACACCTTGGACAGCGCTCTTGCGTTTGATCGCAAGTATGTCCGTAAGGCTCGCCTTGATGTTGTTAGCAAGACTTTCACTAGGATGGCTCAAGAAGTTTTACTTAAGCAAACCAAAACTGCTTTCAATGTCCTTGCCACTGCTCTCTGTAAAGCTACAGGAAGTGCTGGAACCCAAGGAAGTCAGGTTATTCAGGGAACACAGTCGGATCGCATGATCCTTCACGATCTCAATAACTTGATCACTGCAAGCAAGCGTGTTAATAGTTCATTCAACGGGGGAACACCTGTTGGTGGAGTTAAATCTGGAATTACTGACCTTCTGGTTTCACCAGAAATCGTCGAAGACCTTCGTGCAATGGCTTACAACCCAATCAACACTGTTGATTCGGACGGAACTGTTGCTGCTGGAACTGACGGTCAGGTAGCTCCTGAGAACCTCCGCGCAGAGCTTTACGCTGGTGCTGGTCTTCCATCTTTCTATGGTATTAACATCATGGAAGTTAATGAGATGGGTAAAAATCAGCGCTTTAATAAGCTGTTTGCTACTATCGCTGCGGCAGAAGGTAATGTCACTGGTGGACAGGGTGGTTCATTCACTCAGGCCAATGATCAGATTCTTATCGGTGTTGACCGTTCCAAGGACTCTCTTATTCGTCCTACGGTTATCGGTGAAGGTTCTCCTTCTGAGTTCCAAGTTCTTGTTGACGATCAGTTCTCTGTTCGTCAGAACAAGATCGGTTACTACGGCAAAGTTGAAGAGGGACGCATCTGTATTGATGACAAAGCCCTTATCGGACTTGCAATTGGAACTAGCTCTTAAGAAGATAGCACACAATCATAAAGAGAGTCGCTCCGAAAGGGGCGGCTCTTTTTTATTGATTTTTACCAAAAATTCAATTATCATGTATTATGAGTGAGAAAAAGTCTACAGAAAAAAAAATTGCTACTGAAATGAATGTATCAAAAGGTGTCGAAAAGAAACACCTTGAGGATTTTGATATTACGGATGGGAAAGAGAGAAGCGAAAAGGAGAAAGAGATCGAAAAAGTAAAAGAACTTGAAGAATTGTTAGGAATGCCTCAAATGAATCCTTATGGGACTATGCATAGGGATCTTTTTAAGCAAAGAGTTGACGCGAGTTCTGTCGCTGATTTAACGGATTTAGCTGCTAAAATAGGTGTCCCAAGAGAAAGAAATAATAATCTTTTAAGGAAGTCTTTAATGAAGTCTTTTGATTTTTATGTACAAAAACATAATGTCACTGTTCAAGGGCAAGCGAAACCAATTATAGATCCTAGTTCCCCAGATTACGAATCTGCTGTAAAGTTATTTAAGGATTTGTAATTTATGAATGATCTTGGATCTATAGCGACAGATATTGTAACATATGATTTCCCGAATGATACGGGTTCTTATAATGTAGGCTTTGTCTCTGGGTGGTTAGAAACTAATATAGGAGAATTAAATGGTATAACACACGAAGAGTTTGAAGTAAACTCTACGGGGGCAATTACGATGGTAGGTTCTAATTCTGGGTTATTGCCTGTTGAAAAAAATATATATACCACTCTTTATGAACTTTGGTATTATCAAAAATCAGCTAGAGAATCTTTGAGATCTTTTACTTATTCTGATTCTGTTGATTGGGTTACAATTAAAGAGGGTGATACAACTATCCAAAGACAGAACAAAAATTCTGTTGCTAAAACGTATAGAGATTTGTCAGCAGAAACCTCCAAAAGATTAAATGATCTTGTTTATCAATATAACTATCAAAAATCTTCTCCAATTCAGGTTGCAGGAACTGACGGCACTTTTAATTTATCAGGAAAATTAGTGTGATAATATGGCTTCTCTACTTACAGATGCAGAAAAAACAGCTATTAATTCAGCGTTAAGTAATGTTCATGATACTTTTTCTAGAACTATATATGTTTATGTAGAAGAAGCTAGTAGCGTCCCAGCAGAGCTTAATTATAACCCATTATATGGGCGCACTAAAAATACTGCAAAAATTTCTTCAGAGATAACTTTAACAAGACATTCTTTTGACGCTCGGATTTATTATAAGAATGAACAAAAGGAAGATATTATTGATGGAAATGGTCAAATGAATCTTTTAGCTTCAGAGGGTCAAATAAGAATTAAGGTAAAATCTGATGCTTATGAAAAGATCAAGATTTGTTCTAAAATAGAAGTTGATGATGAGCTATACATTGTTGACGGAGACGCAAAAGTAATCGGACCATTTGACGCTCAGTTTTATTCTATATTTTTAAAACGTGAGAATTAATGGTAATGGCTAGGAAAGGTTTTATATCAGCTTCAGCCCCAGTAGTTACTATTAATGCAAAAGAACTATTGAGAGAGCTAACCGTAGATAGGCCAAACTCTAAAAGTATGGCCATGGCAGTAAGAAATGTTATAGAACCTAAAATAGAAGAAAGAAGGAAAGAGTTAGAAAAAGAATTTTCTATTCACCCAATAACTTTAGAATTAAACGCTGGTCCGAATGCCTCAAATACTAGTGGCACTTTGGGAGGTTATGGAAACCTATTTTCATTTATTGGTTTTTCTTCTTCTGATGATCCTACGTCTATAATATCAGAAATATTTAAACAGAAAATAAAATTTACTGTTAGAAGAATTAATTCAAAGGGTAGATATATGGCTACTTTTTATATACCTAGTATTGAGGAAATATATAGCCTTACCCCCATACCTTGGATGACTGGAAAGAGTTGGGCAAAAAGCCTTGAAGAAGGGGGATTAACTAACTTGGGTCAATACCTATTTAGTTCTACAGGATTTGGTCAATCTAGTTCTGGGACAGGTATACAAGTCAAAAACAGATCTTCTGGTGTAACTTTAAGAAGAAGTGCTTATATTAAACAGTTAATAGATAACTTCAAAAAGAAGATGTTAAGATTAGATTTATGAAAGCACAATTTGACCAGAATGTTTTGTCGAGTTTTTATCTATGGTTTGAAAACAAGCTATTATCAGATAACTCCAAAGCGTATGCGATTAATTTAGATAATGCTTTCACATCTGGAAGTTTCTCAGATATCCCGTCTTCACATATAGCCTTCCAAGGAAAATATCGATCTCTGGTAGGGGAATCCTCAGTAGATCAACCAAACTCTGGTTTCTTTTTGGGCAATCATTTTATTACAGGAAACTACGATCAAAATGGAGGGGTCTTCACTGATTATGAAAATGGTAGATTAATTTTTCCAAAAACATCAGGTGCTGCTATTGGCAGCACTTCATTAACAGCTAATTCTACTGTAAAAGAAGTTAACACTTACATAACTAATGATACAGACGCACAGGTAATCATTCACTCAGATTTTAAAGACAGTGCTACAGAATTACCTTATCAATATGGGAAAACGGATGAATATGACGAAACAACATATTTTTTACCTGCTTGTTTTATTTCACAAGCTTCATCTAATAATACAGAGTTTTCTTTCGGGGGAGAAGAAGACACTAGAACAAGCATGAGGGTTATGATCCTTTCGTTTGATAATTATACTTTAGATTCAGTCATGTCTCTTTTCCGAGATTCTGTAAGAGAAGATATTACGCATATTCCGTATGAAAGTTTTCCTTACGGTTTTTCTTTCTCTATTAAAGATTTTCCATATAACTACGATTCTCTAGTAGCGGCTCAAACAGACCCTGATAAGTCGCATATTCAAGACGTTTCTGCTTCAAAAGTAGTATCAGAGAAGATTAGAGAAAACCTTAATAAAAATATTTCAATTGGGTTTTTGGACTTTGAATTATGCACTTATCGTTTCCCAAGACTATAAATCCGTGTAAGAAAGTGTAAACATTTCAACTTTTAATTTAAATTAATATGGCTTCTAGAACAAGAGTAATTTCACAAAGCAAGGCTGTTTATGCTTCTCCTACAGGACTTCTGCCTGTCCAAACAGAGTTTGGTGGTAGCGCCGCCCTAGCGGGGGTTAAGGGATTTATCCCAACACAGCTTCATCGTGTCGATACCTTCTCTTTTGATGTTGATCTTGCAGGTGCAAGACAAGATGTCAGAGAGTTTGGTCAGTTAGCACGAATCGGGACAGTAACTATGTCAGAACTTAACCCCACTTTCTCACTTGGATATTACTTGGGGAATGGAGAAAACGAAGCTACTTTGGGTTTCAATACAGTAGGGCTTGACACACTCACTGAGCCTAAAGTCAAATCACAATTTATTTCAGGTGTGATGACAGAAGACGCTCAAAAAAGAGAAAAAAACCTTTATGTTCTTACTGTTAAAGAGGGGGAGGATGCTTTTAAAGCATCAGCTTTTAGCCCCGCAGAAAGACTTTCTTCTGATGTCGTCTCCCTTGGAAACTGCATCATCAATAGTTATAGTGTTAATTTCGCTGTTGGAGAAATTCCAAGAGTGGATATTGAGGGTGAAGCTCAAAATATTCAGATTCAAACAAGTAGTTCTGGATTATATAACCCAGCATTAAATGCTGATGGAGCAAGGGCAGACACTGGTCAATATAGACTTGATGCTCCTAGCACTGGAGATATGGGTGTTTTAGTTCTTCGTCCAGAAGATGTTACTATCGGTTTTGATAGAAAGAAATGGTCGTGGGGAGGAACAGACATGTCTGACATGCACATTCAAAGTTGTTCAATTGAGGTTCCGATGTCTAGAACTAATATCTCTGCACTTGGTGCTGAGAGAGCAGTTGCAAGACCTTTGGATTTCCCAATCAATGTCACCATGAGTGTAAGTGCGCTTCTTAAAAATTTCTCTACAGGTGCTCTTGATATGGTTCTTACAGGAACTGCTGGAGACGATACAACAGATGTAACTATCACTGTTAAAGATGACGCTGGAGTAGCTCAACATGCATACAGACTAGAAAATGCATCTCTTGATTCTCAGGCGTTCTCTGTCGGACTAGACGATAACGAGACTGTTGACTTGACATTCTCTGCTCAAATCGGTGGTCCTACCGTTACAGGCCAAGGATTATTTTACACTGGTAATTGTGCAAATGCAGCAGGTAATGCTCCATCAGACAATTATAATGCGACAACAAACTTATATGATAAGCTCAATGCGCTCGGTCCATATTAATATGGTATAAATGTTAACCAGAAAAGCCTCGCAGAAATGCGGGGCTTTTTTGTGTAAAGTAGGGTGTATGGCTGTAGATAGAATACATTCCAGTGACACTCAATTATTTATTGATGGTTCACGCATACCCGCAGTAAATTCTTTATCTTTCTCGACCCCAAAAGAAGTTCAAGATATTCAAAGATTGGGAACTATTAATATAGCTGAAAGAGTTTTAACAGCCAATCAAACAACTACGCTAGACATGGAAATGCTTTTAACTACAGGGGCGACTGGGGTTGATCCATTTTATCAATTTCAACAAAGACATGGAGGGTTTCTTACTACTGGAAAATTTGATTTTCAAATTAAAGACACTGTTGGGTCTACAATAATTAACGATGCTTCTTTAACGAGTTATTCGATAAATGCTAGTGTAGGAGAACTTATAAAAGGGGGAGCAACATACGAGGGTGTTGGAGCAACTTTTAGTGATGCTGGAGCTATAAGTATAGAGGAGCAAACAAATGATGATTTTATAAAGGGTTTTGCTAGACCTCAAAAAATAGAGATTACGACTGTAACAAATGGTCAGGAAGGAATAAATACTCAAAGTTTATATTTACAAGATTTTTCTATTTCCGTAGATTTGCCTAGAAAAAATGTCACCAGAATAGGACAAAGGAATCCTAGTTTTAGATATCCAGATCTACCAGCAGGAGGGTCTTTAGAAGTAAGTATGATTAAAAATTCTGTAACAGGATTAAATCTTTCTAGCCTTGTTTGTGATAGCGGAGTAATTAAAATTGATTTAAAAGATGATCTTGGGAACTCTTTAATGGATTTTATTACTAGTGGTTGTTGTTTAGAAAATGTTGATGAATCCGCTAATTTAGACGATAATACTACAGTAAACTTTTCTTACTACTTCCCCATAATACAATGATTATAAATGAAAGTTTTTCCGATTATCAAAATGCTATATATGACATATCTTTGGTTATAAATAGTCCTGATAGTGGTTTTGAATTATCTTTATTTGAGAGTGGAAAATTTTACTCTTCTAATTTAATAACATTTTCTGGGGCAGACGGTTATTTGTTTGATCAAAGCGGAAACTTTTTTGGAGGTTATCAAAGTGGAGTTCCTTTTGATTTAGAAGCCCATTATGATTATGCGAACAGCACATTTTCTTATTACAAAGATGAGACTTTAATCGCGAATGGGTTAGATGTAACAGGAAAATCCAATGGAGCCACTGATAAAAGTATAAATTCTTTATCTTTTCATAAAAATGGCACTTCAGAACTGTCACTTTCTGTAACAGGCCAATCAAAAAACTCTTTAGCAAAACATTCTACCTCACAAATTAACGATAATATCACCAACACAATGAGTGTAGCTGCTAATGCTAGTATGTTAACATCTTTTACAGACCCGAATGGAACATTAAACGGGGGAGGATTTAATGCTGCTCGTTCAACTGATTTTTGGGGTAAAGATATTGATTTCACCTCAGTTGTTGTTTGGAACAATCGTGGGCATGGTAGTCCATTAGATTTTAGAAAAAGAGGAGCAACAGCAATTACAAAAAGACATATTATAATGGCGAAGCATTTTAAACTGCAAGCTTCTGATGTTGTTTATTTTGTTGATCCTGATGGAACTTGGGTTTCACGAACAATTTCTGCTACAGCAGATCATGCTAGTCAAGATATCTCTGTGGGAGTTTTAAACGAAGAACTTCCAGATAATATTTCTTTTTCAAAGGTTTTGCCTTCAAATATTAATGATTATTTAAAAACAACAAGCGTAAATATAATTGAAGAATATTACAGGCCCATAGTAGCAGGTTTTGATTTTGAAAAAAAATTAACTTTAAACGTATTGACTGCTGCGAATAGCCTTACAATAAAAGAAGCTGTTTTTGATTCTAATCCCACGAATGTGCCAGATCCTTATGATAATTTAGCCGAACTTCTTGCAGTTCAAGATTCTGGGAATCCAATATTTTTAATAATTGGAGGAGAGGCTGTTCTTTTAACTAGTTACTTTACTACTACTGATGGGCCATCTTACGTTCACTTTACTTCGGATATAAACACATTAATAGCTGCTTCTGATAGCGCAGCGAGTATTAACACGGGATTTAAACTAAAAATATTCGATATTGACTCATTTTCATTTTTTAAATTTTGATTTTGCCTTAATATTTCATATAATATTATCAATGAAAGAGTTATATTCATTTGATGTTAAAAGAGAGGTTAAATCTGAAGTCCCTCACATTAAAAAGACAAAGGATGGTCCTGTCGAGACTACAAAAAGAGTAACTAAAACCATTAAAAATAGGATTGTTTTTATTAAACCAACAATCGTTCAAAGGGAAGAAGCGGATTTCTTTTATGGACAAAAATTTAATGAACTAATTAATGCTGGGTTTTTGACAAAAGCCATGCTCGCTAAAAAGATGGGTGATTTAGGTGGGATCACTTCAAAATCAACCTCGGAAACAGTTAGTGAAATTGTTTTAGAAAATATTGACGCTGCGAGAACTATTGAATTTTTTGGAGGATCAGAATCTCTAAATGAAGAACAAAGTGCCAAATTAAAAAAAGCAGAAAAAACTTTTGCAGAAACTAAAAAGACTATTTTTGAATACGAGATTTCATTAAGAGATCAATTCGGTCAAACAGCAGATGCGAAAGCTGAACAAAAATTAATAGAATGGTTGGTTTTAAATTTTTCTTATTACGAAGATAAAGTTAAAGATAAAGATAGAACTCAATTATTCCCCATTTTCCAAGGAGAATCTTATAAGAGTAAAAGAAATTTACTTTTGCTTTTACAAGAAGATGAAGAAGATGAAGTTTCTGTAGAAGATACAGGATTAAGTGAAATAGATTTTTTAAAATTAAGAAAACTATATGAAGCAGCTTTTGATACGTTGATTAAAGTCTCAAGCATTTGGTATAATCAACTTGGGAAAGATCAGGAAAGTATTCAAAAATCTTTAGACGATTTGTTTGAAGAGGACGAACCTGAAGAAAATGAGGAATAATGAAAAAAATTATTCTGGAGATCTTTTAGATATATCAAGAGGCTTTAGCGTGTTAAAGGTCTCTGATAAAAATTACTATTTTAAACATTTTTTGTTTACGGAAATTCTTCAACTTGATGAAGAACAAAAAACGGATGTTGCTAATTCTATAAAATCTGGAATCCACACGGAAGATCAGTTGATTAAAGAAGCTAAAAAAGCAGGATCTTGGTCTGATTCTGAAGAAGAAAAAATAAAATCTTTGGAATGGATGATAAAAAAATCTACTACAGCTTTAGCTAAAATTCAAGATCCTACTCAAAGAAAGGTTTTCAATAGTCAAATTGAAAATCAAAGAAAAGAAGTGCAAGATTTAAGTTTTAAAAGAAAAAGAATAATCTCTTACAGCGCAGAAAGCTTATCTGAAATAAAAAAAGTAAAAAAAATGGTTTGCCAATGTGTTTATTTAGATAAGCAATTCTCAGAAAATTTAGAAGAAGTATCTGATACTGATATAACAGAAGCTCTTTTTAAAAGATATGCCGAATTAAGCAGTAAAGAAAATGTTTTAGGAGCTTCTTTTTTTGGAGGGTTTTTTGACATTTACGCAGCACAGTATAGAGACCCATTAAAATTATTTAATGTAAATTTTAATACCATTACAATTTTTCAAAAAAATCTATTAATATTATCTAATGCATTATTTAATAAAATGAAGAATGTTAGAATTCCAGAAGAAATATCTAATGATCCTCTTAAAATATTAGAATATGAAGAAAAGGAAGAAGGAGAAGCTAAAGTTACTCACGGTATAGACGATTTAAAACTGAAAATGAAAGCTAGAGGAGGGAGTCTTAAAGCAGAGGACTTTTTGACCTGATAGGTGTAATTTACACTATATGGCGACTAGTTTAAATGCATCCTTAAATGTAAGTCTCAATCCACAGAGCCTAAATGCTTCAACAAAGCAGATTCAACAGGCTTTAGGCAGGATTACGGGACAGGCTTCAGAGTTCCAAAAATCTTTGGATGCTTCGACTGCGCGTGTTTTTGCCTTTGGTGCCACCACAGTTGTTATTAATGGTGTTACGCAATCATTTAAAAAGCTTGTTTCTACAACTATTGATGTTCAAAAAAGATTAACAGAAATTAATTCTATTTTTCAAGCAACAGAAGGTAATTTTAATAGGTTTAGAAATTCTATCTTTCAAGTAGCAAAAGAAACAGGACAGTCTTTCGCTACAGTCGCAGACGGAGCAGCAGAATTAGCTAGGCAAGGTTTAAGTGCCGAAGAAACTGCTTCTAGGCTTAAATCAGCCCTTATCCTTACAAGGATTTCTGGCATGGACGCAGAAAAGTCTGTAAAGGCTCTTACTGCTGCTATAAATGGATTTACATCTGCTGGACTTTCTCATACTCAGATTGTTAATAAAATGGTAGCTGTGGATACAGCTTTTGCTGTATCAACGGATGATTTGGCCGCAGCTTTCCAGCGAGCAGGTTCCACAGCAGAGGATGCTGGTGTGAGTTTTAATGAGTTACTTGGTTTAATCACAGCAGTAGAACAAAGAACCTCAAGGGGAGGTGCTGTTATTGGTAACGCATTTAAATCTATTTTTACAAGGCTACAAAGAGGAACAACGATTTCAGAACTGAAAGAATTAGGAGTTGCGATTGATGCAAATCAGTCTGGAGTCCAAAAATTACAGGCTTTATCTAATGCAATAGAAGGTATCGCTGATCCCACTGTTGTTTCTAAAATTAAGGAATTAGCAGGGGGTGTTTTCCAAATTAACGTAGTTAGTGCCTCATTAAAAGATTTGGGTTCTAATACTTCTATATTCCAAAAAGCTGCTTTGACCGCTGCCAGTGCCACAAATGAAGCTTTTGAAAAAAATAAATTATTAAATGAAACTATATCTGCTCAAATAAATTCACTTGTTCAAGGACTCACCTCTCTAGCTGAAAGGATTGGATCTGTTACATTTGGTCCATTGCTTGAGGGCTTGGTAGGTATAGCAACAAAAGTTACAGATTTTCTAAATACAGCTTTAGATCCAGAGAAAGGGAATGTTTTTGTAAAAGGTTTATTTAAAACAATAGGTTCTTTTTTAAGTGGACCAGCGGTTGTTATATTTACAGCGGCTTTTGTTAAAATTTTTAAATTAGTTGCTAAATTTGCATCAGAAGGTTTGAGGGCTTTATTTTCAATGGGCAGTCAAACAGAGAAAATAAAACAAATTGAAGGAGGTATAGTAGGGCTTCTTCAAAGAGATTCTAGTTTGAGGAAGCAGATGGAAAGCACTACAATGAGCCAAGCTCAAAAAGAGCAAGCTGTTATATCTGCAATTCAAAGAGAAAATGCTCTACTCTCTCAACAAGCTCAATTAATGAGAGGGTTGGCTAATATGGCTGCTGCTAGAGGCGTTACAGGATTTAGTAATACAGGTGGATTTACTGGGAAAAGAGGTAGATTCAGTATGGGATTTAGAGCAGAAGAGGCAGAGGCAAGGGCGCTAGGAGCGCCTCCTGATGTTAGAGCTAGGTTAAGTGATGGCACGATTCAAGGGAGAAGAGTTATCATGAATAATAAGGAGACAGAGGTCCGCAATTTTGCGGGTGGCAAAGACTCCGCTATAATACCATCTTATGCTGGAGGATTTGTTCCTAATTATAATAAATTCGGTATAGGAGGATTTGCTGGACCTGCTTTAAGCGCAGCCCAAATATCTCCTAGAATAAAATCAGGTCAAATATCAGCAGAGCAAGCGGCTCTCTCTGGCTATAGAAAAGGAGCTATTAAGAGGGCAGATGGAGCTAACTTCCCTAGATATAATGCAGACTCTTTAGATAGTAAAAAAGCTCTGATGCTTGTGCCTCAAGCTCAAGCTCTATTAGAAGGCGCTCTTAAGACAAATTTCCAATCTAAAAAAAGACTTGAATCAAGGTTTTCGGGTTTTGATGGAAGTGTTGCTGGAATAGACCCCAATCTAAAACAAGACTCTGGGTTTAGGAGAATGTTAAGGATGGATCAAATCCTAGATGCTTCTTTAACTAGAGGCGTTAATAACTCTATGGAGAGCATTGTTTCAAAGAGTGGGGGCAAATTAAAAATGCAGCCTAGAAAGTTTACAACGAAACAAGTAAAACAAAGAGTTTTAAAGGAGGGTGGAGCAGGTGCTTTTGGAGCATTAAGGGGAGCTATTTTTGAATCTATTATCGAGGCTGTAACTGGTGGAATAAAATCTGGAACAGGAAACAATACTTTAGATGTTAATATTGCTGGCAATAAAGCTGTAGAAGAAATATTTGGGATTACTGGAAAGAACTACAAGTGGGGTGATTTTAAAAACAGTCAGGGGCAAAAAGATAAATTCATTCAACAAACCATGAGGAGCTTGCCAAGAAAGGGCGCTCCGATGTCTGCTGCGGCAGGATTTGTTCCAAACTATGCTAACGGAGGTGGCGTTCCTCAGTCTTTAATGAGGATACACTCTGATGATAAGGGAAGAAAGGTTCTGACAAATATAAGAGATGAGCCTAACGGGGTGCAAGACGCTATAAAGAGAGAGCGCAAGGGTATTGGCATGTTTGCGGGAGGATTTATTCCAAATTACGCAAAAGGGGGTGGCGGCGGTTTAATGAGCGGCGCTTCTGGTTTCATTATTGCTTTAGGTTCAATGCAGATGGCTTTAAACTCACTTACTTCTGCAACAGATCAATCAGCTAATGCGACTGAGATGGACGCTGAAGTTAAAATTGATCAAATACTGGCAAGCGAAAAAAGTATCTCGACTAAAATGCAAGAGATTCAGCTTCTTGATAATGCCTCAAGAGCGCAATCATCTGCCAATAGTGGGCTAGAGGGCGTTGCTAATGCCGCAAATCATGCGATGACAGCTTTAATGGCAATGTCTGCTCTTAATATGGTCACAGGAGGAATCGGCGGGAGAGCATTTTCAAGTGTCGGTAAAGGAGTACAAGCGGGGATGGGCCGTGTGGGAGCTTCTGTTGGTAGAACTAGAGCAGTCTCAAAGGTGAGGCAGGGAATACAGAGTCGCTTGCCTATGAGCAAAGATCCTATGGGCGGTCGAAGTCGCCATGCTATAAAAAAGTCTTTAATGTCTGATGGGTTTAATCGTAAGACTGCAACAAGAAAAGCGAATGATCTTCAACGCAGCGCAAATGCCAGAACTAGATCTATGGGAAAGGTGGGTAAACTAGGCAAACTTGGTGGAGCCCCATTGGCTATTGGTTTAGCTGGATTTAGTGCTTTCGATGCTTTCCAACAGGAAAAAGCAGGAACTATTACTACACAAGAAAGAGATCAAGAACTTGGTGGTGCAGGAGGAGCATTAGCTGGTGGATTGGCAGGGGCTAAATTAGGAGCTATGGCGGGAGCTTTTGGAGGGCCAGTTGGTATGGCAATTGGAGGTTTATTAGGAGGAGGCGTAGGTGCGGTTGCTGGAAGCAGTTTGGGCAAAGGACTAGTTTCAGCGTTTCAAGGACCAGAGCCTCTTGATCCAAAAATTATGCAAAGATATGCAGAGGTTTCTTCATCAGGATCAAGAAATAGAAGACTTGGCTTTAATAATAGTCAGGGATTTATGGACAGGGCGACAGAAAACATGACCAAAATGCAAGCCGCAGGTCAAGACACTAGCGTTATCCAAAAAGAATATGTTCAGGCTATGAAAGCCTTAAAGGATGAATATTCAAAAGAAGAACAAGATCTTGAGAAATTATCTCAAGCACAAGATAGATTAGCGGCAGCTTCAAGAGACCTTGCTGGAATGAGATTTGAAACCATTGGAGAGCAAGAGGATTATGAAAAAAAATTAGAAAAGGCAAATAATGCTCTTGCGAGAGCAAGCGAAAGACTTGCTGTTGCTAGGTCAAAGGCTGTAGATATTGAAGGAAGAGTAAATAAAGGATTAAAGGGAAGAACTGTCAAGGGTATGGCTGAAAGAGCTTCTATCCAATCTGGTTTGACAGTGGCGGCAGGTAAAGATAGCCCATTTGCATCTGCAACAATGTTAACCTCAGAGCAGAATGCAGCATTAGCAAATATTAATTTGTTAAGACAAGATCAAATGAAGGCAGACGCAAAATTAGCGGCAGAAAGACAAAAACCTTTAGGATTACAAGACACCAAAGAGCTAATAAAAAATGCGGCAGAAGCTGGAGAGAAGTTTAAAAAAGCAGCTATACAGGCTGGCACATCATTTCTCAACAAAATGGAAGATGTTAGCGCACTAATGGCTCAAAATGATGATAAAATATCAGAGGGTCGTAAAAGAATGTCTGAAGGATTATCTAAATTGAGTGATCATCTTATAAAACAAGGTGGAGTTGATGTTACTGCGACTTTTCAAGATGCTATGAGAGCCATTAATCTAATCAACAAAAAAGACAGAACAGATAATGAAACTCAAACTCTGGGCCAACTATTTGAAGGGTTCGATTCAAAAGGGTTGGGTAATGTAAATGAAGTAATTGCAGCAGCGACAGGAAAAACAGGAATGGCTCTTGAAGCCTTTAGATTAAAAATAGATGATGCAAGAAATGCTGTTATTCGAGGCCAATATAAGAATGTTAATGAAAAGGGAAAAGATGGTGACAAGCGAGCAAAATTTGCAGATAGCCTCGTAAATATAGGAAAAACTAATTTCGGTGCAGAATTAGATCAATCAACTAAATCATTAATTAAACAACAAGAGGCATTAAGGGCAGAAATGGCAGCATCTCAAACAGCCTTTAATTCTCTTCACAATAATGAGGCTACAAAGGGTTTCGCTGAAGCATTGAAAACATTACAAGGCGAACTAAAAAACTCTGTCGGATCATTTGAGAAGGTAAAGGATTTTGCAGAATCGAATTTAACAGCATCAAATAATGCAGCGGCTTTGGTCGAAGAAGCCGCTAAATTCATGGAAAATAGAAGAAAAGATTTACTTACTCTAGAAAACAAGGTCGATCTATTACAAGGCAAGGTAGATGATTTACAATAATTTATTATGGCAGCACTTATAGTCAATAATGTATTATCTTCCGCTGTTGAGGTAAGTTATTCTTATTTAGATACAGAAGAAATATTTGGGTATGAAGTAGAAGGGACATATGAAATAGATGTCTCTGATATTAATTTTGAACAAAATGATACTACTTTGATCCAAGGAAGAGATGCTATAACAGCAGCTTATGAAAGGCAAAATATAGTAGCCAGAATTGGAGCAGACGATTATCTAAAAGGAAGAATACAATCGTTTGATTTTAGTGCTGGAACTTTAGTAGGTTCTGAAATAGTTTCTATAGTGATACAAGAATCAAGAAGGCTTGATGATTATTCTTCTAAAACATTTTCTAAACTAATACCAAATCCTAATTTAGTAGAAAACTTTAAAGAGACTTATGACTTTCAAAGATCTGGCGGGGATTATTCTTCTAATAGAAATATATCTTTACAATATAAACAAGAGGCTGGCAGTCAATTTTTAAATGATGCGAAAACATTTTTAACTAATTATTATTTCGCCAATAGACCATCTTTAGGATATCAAGAAGATGGAATCTCGGAAAAAGCAAAAATTGATAAGGGATTCAGGGGTTTAATAACAGAAACTTATAATTTAATAGATCTATCAGTTTCCTTATCAGAGAAAGTTGATTCTTCTTTTATAGATGGCGTAAAAGGAGTTAGTAAAAATCAAACACAAGCTCTTGAGATAGGAGAAAATGGATTTATAAATAAAACACACACAGTTAACTTAACTTCTCTCAGTCGAAATTCTGAAAATGTTATTACTTCTGCTATGGCGACAATTATTGATGAAATCGCTTCTGAGAATGAAACTGAATTTGGTACACCAGTATCAATTGAAAAGGGCATTACAAAGGATGGGGATTCAGGTTCATTAACAATATCTTTTAGCACAGACCCTTCTCGATCACAAGACGAAAGAATATCATATTCTGGCGCTGAAACAAAACAAGGTAGATTTATAGAATATTCTTTATCTATTACATATAGCAATAAAGGTAGGAATAACAGAGAAAAATTTTTAAATACCAAAACCTCTTGGATTTCAAATCAAACATTTAATCAAGATAAAGTAAAAAGACTATTTCATCCAGTTACTGATATAGTTGAAAAGGCTAGATCTACAACATTCCAAAAATCAGAAGGATCTATTAATGAAAGCATAACATTTACAACAGATCTCGCTTATAAAGATGATAATGATGGTTTGTTAAAATTTAAAAAAACATTAAATAAGACTCATAAAATTAATAGGCTTCATAAGTTTTTAGATTTAGTGAATTTAGAAGATCAAATTGTAGTTAATGATAAGAAAACAGTGGGTCAAGCTTCAGTTACAGCGGAAGCAGTCACAAGTCAAAGTATGGGAATTTATGACGTTAGAAATGTTTTAGAGTCAAAAACATCTGAAATGAATGAGATGGTTGACGAAAATGTAATTCATATTATTAATGATGTCATCAACTTAAATCTAGGACAAGGAACCGCATCACGAAGTATACAATACTTATTTATATAATGGCAGAAACCGTAACATATGGATCTTATAGTTTTCCTTACCCGACTCCATTAGTTGGGTATGGGGTAGAGCCTGTATATATCCAAGGAGCAGTAGACCACACTAAAAATTCTATAGAAATAGTAGGCAATTTAACTGGATCTAACTTGAGTGGCCTTCATTTGCAAAAAATGCAAATGATTAGCGGAATGCTTTCAGAATTTCAAACTATTACTATTAGCAATAACGATAGCAATAAGCAATTCGCATCAGCGAAGCCTATATCAATTTCTTTCGATTCTTCTGATCTAACAACAGTTTTGCCATATTCCGTTTCTTTTGAAAGTTATTCGGAGGAAACTTTTTCTCAGTTTTTTGGGATAGAAAATCCAAAAGATGAATGGGATTTTTCAGAGCAAAACGGAAGAATAACAGAAGTAAGTCATTCCGTTTCTGCAAAAGGAATTAAAGTTGATAGCAGTGATCCTTTGGTGAATGCTAGACATTTCGTAACAGGAAGAACTACTGGGTGTAGAGATTTAAGTTTATTCCAAACAGGTGCTAACAATAATGCGTTCTTGTTTTCAAGAACTGAAAACATCGATAAATCTAGTAATGAATACGCCATAGATGAAGTTTATAAGTATAGCACTAGCGAAGATTTGACTACAACAGGAGTTTCAAAATCTGGAATTTTAAATTGTTCAACAAAAATATCTTTTGACAAACAAGACGGGTTAAATGTAACTGTCAACGGATCAGTTCAAGGAAGTTTTGATTCTCCTCAATTCGGGACAGGGTTATTAGATACTGGTATTTTTGATTCAAGTCAAGCAACTCAAGTAGCCGTAAATGCTGTAGCTTCTTCTCTTTCTAATTATGAAACTGGTTCTTATACTTTTATAAATAATGGACCTTCTACTGTTAGTTATGATTTAGATACTGGATCTAATGTTGTAAATTTTACATATACTTTTTCTGATCCAGAAAATTTAGATAGGAGTGGGAATATTCTTCATACTAGATCAGCGACAGTTTCTGCTAGTAAAGATGAATCAGTAGTCAGAGTGTCTATCAATGGAGAATTCAAATACAAAGGACCATTTGATATAATAGGCACTGGAGATCCTGCCACTGGAGAAAGATTTAAACAAGTAGATGCTCAGTATAGTGGTGTCATAGCAAACTCTGGGTTTTTGAATTTAGCGATAGAAGCTCTGCAAGATTTTACAGGAGATGCAACAGGTTATAATATAAGCGGAGACTTTCTAAACCCAAATCCCAACTCAAGACAAATAACGAAAAGCCCTCAAGAAAGTTCTATCTCGTATTCTTTAGAATTTGATAATAGGATAGATTTATCCTCTGGTCAATTATCTGGATTGCAAATTAGTATAACAGATAAAAAACCTATTGAGTTGAGTGGAATCGTCCCAAGTTTAGGGGGATTTGCTAAACAAAAATTAGTAAATAGGAGAGCAGGAGAGTATGCTGTTGCAGCTAGTTGTGAAGCTTCAACTGGAGATTTACAAAAATTAATAGAAATATCTAGTGGTTATGCCAGTGGAGTATTTTCTTTTAACGAAAGTAGTAGTTTAAATGATCAAACTATTTCTTATAATATGAGTAGGTATTATTAATATGAGTCAGTCGGGATTAAATTATAGTATTATTGAATCTTTTGGAAGTAACCAAAAGATTTTGACTTATTATGATTTTTCTGGTATGAGTGGAAGACACATTGGTAATGAATCTGCGGGAGGATTAAACTATGGGGTTATAGAAAATTGTGATCCATCTGTAAACACGGGGATATATAGTGGGATCGTTACTCATTCTGGACAATCTACCGTTGCTGGTGCGAAACTCTTTACTACAGGAATTTTTCTGGGTAATGATATGGCAGATTTAAGTAAATCAACGTTAAGGGTAGATACACCAGCAGTTAAATATTCTTCTTTATCTAGTGTAGTTGATTTTCAATTTAATAATGAAGTTTCTGACTCTGTTATTTTTGGTTCTCTTGAAAAAATCTCAACAAGTGTTGATGGATTAGTCGTAACTGGTTCAAGGGGCTTTAATTTTGGTGTTAATGATAGGGGCAAACTATTTTATCAATCGTTTGATAGAGGAGGAGATTTTATTTATACCGCTAATTCGATAGAACTTTCGAGAAGAAATATTGTTGGGTTTTCTGTTGGGTCAAACACCTTATCTCTTTCAAGATTTGATTACTTAAATCATAACCTAGAGACTGAGACATTTAATGTGGATTCTAGCTACATTGGTAATAATACAGAATTTTATTTAGGAGGCTCTAATCAATATTTTAGAGGGGGAACGGCTGGGCCTTCTGGCGAATTTAGAACATCTGATATTAGTCTGAATTCTTTTTGCTTATTATCTGGTTATGTCGCTCCAAGTTTAGAGTTTAGCATTGGAAGTGGGTTAATTGGTTCATTTTTTGAAAGTCAAACAGGAGCAACGACCAAAAAAATAATTACTGGATATAGACAAGTTACTACATTTAAAACAGGTATAACGGGATATGACTATGAAAACACTGGAAGTTTAAATATTTCTACTGGTAGATATATGTTAACAGGAGGGCTTACAGCAAGTTCTACTGCTTCAAAATTTGAAGGTGATGTCTATTTTGAATATAATACATTTGAAGAAGGAGGAGTTACAACTTTTAACAAAGAACAAGTAGGTCTTCTTCATCCTGATTCTGGTTATCAATATGTGCCTAGTGGAGATAGCGCTTTTTCAACATTAGGTCTTCGTCACGTTGAATCACAAGTTCAAAACTATATTGAAAGAAAAGGTATTTCTGGTTCTGCTACTGTCGGGGTGAAACTGTATGGATTTAGATTTCAAGCTGGAGATTTACCAGATATAAGTGGAGTTACTCAGATCCCTCTTTTTGAAACAGTAGAAGACAGGCCCGCTTTAAAAGCTTCTGGCGTAAGCCTCTCTGGACCATCAGATTTATTTAAAAAAGATTACGTTTATTATAAGGGGGAGAGAAAATGATTTATGATGTTGTTTCAAGCACTGGTGGAGCTTTGGTTTCTGATTGTTCTTCGGAAATTTTAGGGACGAAAACTTTTGATTTATTAAATAGAGATGCTGTTGGAAGTTTAGGAGATTTTTTCTATGACAGATCCGTAAGCACGGGCCAGCAAGAAGTATCTTTATATTTGAATGGGCAGAGTTTATTTCAAGAAGTTCCTTTAACTTCCACGATTACAAATGAGACTTTTTATAATATAAAAACAGGAGATTTTTTTACAAAGGGAGACGAGTCAGATGATTTTGATAAAGCTAAATTATATTTTCATCAAACAACTCCAGAAAACGGAGATTCAAAATTAACATATAATATTGTTACTGGAGGTCTATTTGCAGCGACTGGAGATTTTGGACAATCTTTAAAAACAAACATAAATGCAGGTATCGGGTCAGTAACCTTTAATGATTGTGATTATTTTTTAAATGGACAAAAAGTATATTCTGGAGTGGGGGTAGGTGTTTCTATGGGGACAACAGATTTAGACTTTATTCCACTTTTCTCAACTGCTGCGAATGTTGCAGGAGTTGTTAAGCTAGAAAATCAAGATCAATTTAAATATACGGCTCATAAAAAAAGAAAAAGAACATTTT